>Ga0228700_1000105_pt1 | contig 86325 bp, 74 predicted proteins | sample McNCre317_Aug_MG_FD_178019 | JGI IMG/M metagenome (GOLD analysis project Ga0228700, IMG submission 178019) | Freshwater microbial communities from McNutts Creek, Athens, Georgia, United States - 3-17_Aug_MG | ecosystem: Environmental > Aquatic > Freshwater > Creek | place: USA: Georgia...
AGATCTTTTTACTATTTATTGGCCTGTTTTGCTTACTCGTTAGGGTATATGCGCAAGAGTCGCGTATCGAACGGTCGACGATCACCATTCCCAATTCCACGCGTGCGGTTATGCAGCTGAAGGTTACTGATCGGACCTATTCGCCGATGAAATCTTTTGAGCAAGCAAGTAGCGTTCCTTTGCAAGTTAAATTGAAGGAATCGCAATGGAAATTAGACTCCTTGCCCCAAATTGATGCCCCTACTGCACAAGAAATGCGCTCGGATGAGAAAAACAAAACCGCTTACGGCGAGAAATTCAAGAATGCGTTAGTGATGGGCATTGGAAATTATGGCCATTCCCTTTTTGATTTTAATGCAAGCCAAAGTGCGAAAGAGAACAAATTCCTAGGCCTTTATTTGCATCATGATGCCAATCAATTTGGCCCTGTTATGTCAGAATATTCAGCTAGGAGTGAAAATTTAGCACGCCTGGAGAGTCGTTCTTTAGGTCGTGTAAATTATTGGGAAAGTACATTGGAGTATAAAATGTTCTCGAATTACTATTATGGCTTGGCTGAAATTCCCTCTTATATAAAGGCCAATGATTTATTAGCTTCTTATACGCGAATGAGCGCTGCGGGGAAATTAAGTAGTGCTAAAAAAACACCTTCCACTGATTATGTTTTAAGCATTCAAGCGGACCAACTTACAAACGCTCAAGATTTAAAGGAGTTACTTATCCAAGGACATGGGGTATATGTGCATGGGATGTCGGAAAAGTTGCGATTCAAATTAGCCGGGGATTATATCTATTCCGAATATTCCCCGAGTGCGTCTTTGCAAAAATGGAATCGTAGTTTATATCGCTTAAATCCCCATTTGGCCTACAAGAGTTCGCGCGTCAGTCTGAATGTAGGATTCATGTTTGTTACTGAGTCCGATGAACCTTCTGTTGAAAAGACGAGTGTCTTTCCTATGTTGCAAATGGATTTTGGAGCATCTGATTACATCCACTTGTTTGGAGGGGTAGGAGGTGATGTGCAATTCAATTCTTACCAAAGTTATTTAAAGCAAAATGCTTGGATGCGCACGCAGAGTCAATTGAAAAATACGAATCAAGTAGGTCATGTTTATGGCGGTATTAAAGGGATTGGAGGGAACAAAGTCATCGACTTTGAAGCACAATATGACTATGCGGAATATTCCGACTTACCATTTTATGTGAATGCGGTTTCGGCAACCAATAAATTTGATGTACAATACCGCGGAGGATTGGAGAAAGTTCAAGTGACCACATATTCGGCTAATTTGAATTTTAATTTCACTTCACAATTTACCTCCAGCTTTAAGTTTAATCATGTGATTTATGAGCAATTAGGTGTCAAATTCAATGCTCCCCATATTCCTGCAACAACTTTGTCATGGATAAACTCTTGGCGGGTTTCTCCTAAGATTTTGATTGCACCGGATATCTATTGGATGCAATCGCTTTATGCCTTAGAACCTGTCAAAAATCAGTTAATTCAGTTGGATGATATTTTGGATGTCAATTTGAAAATAAATTACTTTATCAAACGAAATTTGAATATCGGTTTATCGGGCAATAACCTCTTAGGCAAAAACTATCAAAAGTTTTATCAATACAAGGTTCAAGGCTTGAATGCAACTTTATCATTAGCTTATTCTTTCTAAACATGAAATACATTCTTTCTATCTTGGTTTCTCTGCTGCTTTTTGCCTGTGGCTCAAGTAATTCGTCAGAAAAAGTTAATCCCACACGTAGTTTGAATGAAGTGTTGGCTTGTGGAGATTTGGTGGGTCTTGAAAAGAAATATGGAAAAGAGTCATTGATCGCTGATACTACCTGGGTGATTGGCGATGACAGTTTGCGAGGTTCCATTTTATATCCCAATTCGAATCGTCAGGTGTATGTTTATTACCGGGATGGACAAATTGTCGATGTGACGATTGTCGGAAATGCTTCGGAATGGAAAACGGATTCGGGATTGTTGTTGGGCATGCCCCTTCAATCTGTTCAAGCAATTAATCAAAAGAATTTTACCTTATCCGGATTTAACTGGAAACATGCAGGTTCCGTTGTTTCATGGGAAGGTGGTAAATTGATGGGGGATAGTACTTTAGGGCATTTGGCATCTTTTTCAAATTCATCTAATCAGCATGATGGGATTTCGGATGCAGAATACCAACAAATTTCAGGAGAAACGGAATTTGATGTTCGCCATGAAGTGATTAAAAAATTGAATCCAAGCTTGGATTTGATCTCCTTAGTACGTCCCTTTATTCCAAACAAAGAAGAAGGGAAAAGCATGAGCAAACGCATTTCGGATAGCCAAGTACCAGCAGGTAAGTAGGGATTATTTGAGTTTGGGATTGTTGTGATGTCTGTCTGCATCACGAACACTTTTCTTTGCTAAGTTTTTCGCTAAGGCCTCAGTTAGGTTAACGCCTGTTTGATTAGCCAAACAAATTAATACAAAGAGCACATCGGCCATTTCGTCGCCGAGGTCTTTATTTTTATCCGATTCCTTCTCAGATTGTTCTCCATAGCGACGTGCGATGATGCGAGCAACTTCACCCACTTCCTCTGTTAACATCGCCATGTTGGTTAGTTCATTGAAGTATCGAACTCCTACCGTTTTGATCCATTGGTCCACTTGTTCTTGTGCTTCTTCTAAGGTCATGATGAGGTGTTTTTAGAATCGATGATGATGGTAACAGGTCCATCGTTGCATAAGCTAACTTGCATATCAGCGCCAAAAACACCCGTTTGAATCGGGGCACCCATGGCAGTAGAAAGCTTTTCAATCATTAGCTCATATAAAGGAATTGCTTGTTCTGGTCTTGCCGAAGCTAAATAACTAGGCCGATTTCCTTTTCGGGTATCTGCAAACAAGGTGAATTGACTGATTAAAAGGATTTGGCCTGCTACTTGTTCCAAAGAAAGATTCATTTTCCCTTCCGCGTCTGCGAAAATCCGCAATCCTATAATTTTACCAACGAGGTAATCTACATCGGTCTCCGTGTCATCGACATGTATACCTAAGAGAATGACAAATCCTTTTTGGATGGAAGCACGTAATTCGTTCTGAATGTGTACCTGGGCTGAACTAGCTCGTTGAATAATAGCTCGCATTGCCTACAATAGGAAATAGACAATCATGAAATAAACCCCATAACCCAAGATGTCATTGGTCGTTGTGATAAAGGGTCCAGATGCAACAGCCGGGTTGATTTTTAATTGGTTTAAGACCAAAGGTGTTACTGTTCCCATCAAAGACGCTAGCATAACAACCGCAAACAAGGAAAGTGACACGGTAATGGATAACATGATTTCTCCACTATCGATCAACATGGAGCATCCGAACGCAAAAATAGCCGCAATGAGGGCGTTGATTAAAGCAACGACAAATACCTTTTGAAGACGTTTCCACAAGGTGGTATCCAAACCACTTTTGTCTGCTAAGGATTGCACAATGAGCGAGGAAGATTGAATCCCCACATTTCCGCCCGTAGAACCAATCAGTGGAATAAATGCTGAAATAGCTGGTAAAATGGCAATCGTATCATCAAAACGGTCAATGATTTTAGCAGCTAAAAAGCTACCTACCATACCACCAATCAACCAAGGTAAACGTGAACGTACCAAGAGCCACACGGAGTCATCCTCTTCTACATCTTCCGAGATACCGGCCATCACCTGAATATCTTCTTGAGCAGATTCAGTGATGAAATCGACCACGTCATCAATTGTAATTCGACCTAATAATCGTCCTTGTATATTCACAACTGGAATGGCTTCCAAATCGTATTTTTGCATTAAATCAGCCACTTCTTCTCCTGTACTGTACGTTTGAACCGAAACGATTTCATCTGCTTCATAAACATCTTGAATCTTTGATCCGCGTTTGGCAAGAATGATTTTTTTCAAGGAAACCGTACCTAATAATAAGCCATCATCATCTACCACATAGACAGAAAAAACCTTTTCTACATCTTCGGCTTGTCGGCGAATCTCCTCCACACATTCCGTCACCGTTTGTGTAACATTGATTTTGACCAACTCCTTTTGCATCAATCCACCCGCGCAATCTTCGTCATAATGCATCAGGTCAATGATGAATCGAGCTTGTTCGCGGTCCTTCAATAATGCGATTACTTCTTCACGTATACGAACAGGTTGTTCGTTTAAGATATCCACCGCATCATCGGAATCGACAATGTTGATGTATTCGGAAATTTCTTTGGAAGTGAAATTCTTTAAGAACTTCTTACGATCATCTGTATCTAAGGCAGAGATAATCGCAGCGGCAATTTTGGTATCTAATAATTGGACCAAATACTTTGATTCCTCCCCGTTTAATTCATAAAGAATCGATGTGATATCAGCAGGGAATAAATCCTCAATCTTGGCTATGATCTCATCTTTCGCTTGATCAGTGATCAGTTGGCGAATTTCTTCTAAGAACTCTTTGGTGAGCTCAAACGGAAGGTGCTGTACATTGATTTCTTCCATGATGAGTTAATTAGATTGAACCGCAATTACGGAATTTTTGCCCAAAATGCCGTTAAGGCTATATTATTTTCTTATGCTCCTAGGTAACCGTTGGCTTCCCATAATTTGGTCAAGGTTGTAAACTCCTCTACACCTAATTGTTCCGCACGTTTCGTTAATAAGGGATGATCCGGTAATTGCATCGCTCGCAACGCATTCCGTAAGGTCTTTCTTCGTTGGTTAAAGGCCATTTTGACCAACATTTTAAAGTGTTTTGGGTCACAGGCTAATTCCTTGTTGAAGTTTCTGACCAAACGAATCACACCTGAGTTGACCTTTGGTGGCGGAGTGAATACTTCAGGCCCGAGGCTAAAGAGGTATTCGATATCGTAATAGGCTTGCAGTAAAACACTCAGGATACCGTAGTCTTTGTTGCCCGGTTTGGCGGCTAAGCGTACGGCAACTTCTTTTTGTAACATGCCTACAACCTCTACACATTGGTCTTTGTATTCCAAAATGCGGAAAAATATTTGGGTAGAGATGAAATAGGGGAAGTTTCCTACGATTGCGAATTTCTCATCACCGAAGATGTTCTCGAGAGGATAGCGCAAAAAGTCACCATCGATCAACCGAGGTCCCGTGAATTCTAAATAGTTCTTGCGTAGATAGTCCACCGATTCCTTATCAATTTCGATCAAGTAGGTTTCGTATGCTGTCTTCTTGACCAAATATTGTGTCAAGACGCCCATACCAGGACCAATTTCCAATACTTTTTGGTAGTTGGCATAATCCTGTAAGCCATCCACGATGCGTTGGGCCGCATCTAAATCATTCAAAAAGTGTTGACCTAAATTCTTTTTTGCTCTTACTTGCACGTGTTCTTGGGGCTTAAGGGTACGCGAAATTACGCCCTTTTTTGTACATTTAAGCAAAAATAGGGAATAAAGCCATGGCTGCTTGGGCAAATAAGACAAAGGACGATCTCATTCAGGAAATTCAAGAGCTGAAAAAGCAATTGGACGTGTTGGAAATCAACGATGGCATTGCCTCCGAGACAACTTCGAAAGAGAATCTGATCAAAACTATGTCGGGCCTTAAATTATTTGGCATCATCATGGCGCTCGATGGGACAATTGTGTTTGCCAATGCTTATACCCATCAATTATTAAACTACAAAGCAGGCGAGTTAAACGGCAAAGATTTTTTTGGTACACTTTTACCCGAGGGAGAAACCGAAGATCGCCGAGCATCATTCCAAAAAGCCATTGCTTCTGGTGGTTTATTTGAAGATCGAGAACGGAATTACATTACGAAGACAGGTGCCATGAAGTGGGTGGAGGTAGCCTCAACCATCGTTCAGGAAGCCGACCAAACAACTTACCTAAGTATCATCGGTGAAGACATTACCGAACGCAAAAAGGTTTCTGAAGCCTTAAGTAGGTCAAATGCCCAGTTGCAAGACTTGATTAATAATACAACCGATTTAATTCAAATCACGGGTGTTTCAGGGCGCTTTCTGTTTGTCAATAAAGCCTGGCTGGAAACCATGGGTTATTCCGAAGAGGAAGCGCGTGACTTGAAAATTCAAGATGTACTCCATCCCGAATTTGCACATAACACCCAGGCGCAATTTGATTTATTGAGTAAAGGCGAGGAATTGCCGGAGTTTACCGCTGTTTTTCGAAGGAAAGATGGTCGCCGACTCTATGTTTCGGGTTCTGCAACATGTCGTTTTGAACGAGGCGCACCCACGGCCTACCGTTGTATTTTGCATAACTCGACCGCGAAAGTTCGTGCGGAACGTGCCAATAAATTGTTCTCATCCATTGCCCAGGTAGCGATTAATTCGACCAATCTGGATGATTTATATGTGAACATTCACAAGCAATTGGGTGAAGTGATTGATGTGAAGAATTTCTTCATTGCACAATACGATCCGGGCAAAAGCTATTTGTATTTCCCTTATTACATCGATGAGTATTTTGACTCACGTGTCCATTTTACCAAACGTAAACTGGGAAATGGATTGACCGAATATGCGATCATGGCGAATAAGCCTTTGATTTTGCATGATGATGATATTCACCAACTCGCCAAAGAGAAGAAGATTTATTTATATGGTGTTGTTCCCAAAGTAATGCTTTGCGTTCCTTTGCGTATAGGTGATCGCGTAACGGGAATCATCGGGGTCAAGTCCTATGAGCGTGCCAATAAATACGAGAATCGAGATTTGGAATTATTGGACTTTATCTCGAGTCAAGTGGCAGTGGCTATCGCACGTAAGCAGGCTGAAGAAGCTTTAGCGCATGAAACGGCTCGTTTGAATGCCATTTTTGAGGGGAGCTCCCATTTGATGTGGTCGGTGAATAAACGATTAATGCTGACGAGTTTTAATCACGAATACGCTGAATTGCTCGAGCAGCAATTGCAGATCAAACCTCAATTGAATTTTAGTACGGAGAGTATGGGTTTCCAGCTGGTAGCGCCGAATGAGCGTCGTCCATTGGAAGATAAATATAAACTAGCCTTCCGTGGCCAAAAACAACACTTTGAATTAGAGCTTGCGACCAAATCCGGCGAACAAAAGTGGTTGGAAATTTACCTGAATCCGATCCAATCAGGCGGAAATATTGCTGAGGTGTCTGGTATCGCAAGGGATATTACGAATCTGAAGAAATACCAAGAAGAACTTGTAGAAGCGCGTGAACAAGCGGAACATTCCTTGAAAGTGAAGGAACAGTTTTTAGCGAATATGTCCCATGAGATTCGTACGCCCATGAACGGAGTAATCGGGATGGTGGATTTATTGTGCGACTCGCCCTTGAATGAAGACCAACAAGATTATTTACAAACGATTCGTAAATCATCTGAAACGCTCCTTCATATTCTGAATGACATTTTGGATTTAGCCAAAATCGAAGCTGGGAAAATGGTTTTACATCCGGCTGATTTGGTATTCGAAGATTTATTGGATCGTTTGATGGCTTTATTTACCCCGATTGCACATCAAAAAGGAAATAAGGTTGCTTATTCCATCGCGGAGGATGTTCCTAAGGTGGTTGTGGCTGATGAAACCCGACTATTACAAATCTTGTCCAATTTAACTTCTAATGCTTTAAAGTTTACTGAAAATGGCGCGGTGACAATTTCGGTTTCAACGGCGAAGAAGACGGATACGCAAGTTGATTTGTTGGTGCGTGTGACGGATACCGGCATTGGGATCAGTCCAGAAAATTTAAAGAAATTATTCTCAGCCTTCCAGCAATTAGATAATTCAACATCAAAGAATTACGGAGGAACAGGCTTAGGATTAGCGATTTCGCGTGAATTCTGTAAGATGATGGAAGGCGAAATTGGTGTTGAATCTGAAGAAGGAAAAGGTAGTACATTCTGGTTTACCGTACGTTTGGCTATCGGTGATGCGTCAAAAGCCTCGTCGATTCAACAGGCTGACCGTTTTGATATATCAGGTACATTAAAGGAAGTACATGCACGGATTTTATTGGTAGACGATAATGCGACCAATCGGAAAGTCGCATCTCAAATATTAATGAAAGCAGGTTGTGTAGTGGAGACAGCCACGAGTGGGAAAGAGGCAATTAATCGCTTATCGCAGGATACTGATTTTGATTTAGTCCTCATGGATATTCAAATGCCGGAAATGGATGGAATGGAGACCACTCGCCGACTGAAAAAATCGCTTATCGAATTACCTCCGATTGTTGCTATGACCGCTTATGCCATGAAAGAAGACAGGGAGCGATTCTTGGCTGCGGGAATGGATGATTATTTAGCGAAACCGATTAGGGCCCAACAGCTCATTCAGATGGTAGGGAAATGGGTTCATGATGGACATGCGCCAGATGATGTTATCCTCGATCAATCCCATCATGTGGTGGATGAAGAGGTTTTGAAATCGCTATCTGATGCCTTGGGTGGAGATCCTGTTTTTGTAGAGGGAATGCTTACTGAATTTATTGCTGAAGCGGAGGAACAGATTGCTTTGGCTGAAAAGGCCTACGAAGCTAATGATTGCAAAGGTGTTCAATCTGAATTACATACGCTGAAAGGAAATTCCGGTACTTTGGGAGCTGCGCAAGTCCACAATATTTGTGAGAAAATTGAGTTGAAGGCCAAGGTCTGTGAGTTTAGTCAATTTCCCCATGAGATCGTAGAACTGAAGGACGCATTAGCTGCTTTTAAACAGGTGATTTCAGACAGATTCGCCTAATACGTGCCATAATGGCCGATTTTCTTTGCTTGGGTTCTTAGGATTCACGCCAAAATTTCCGTTATTTATTCTTGGTTGTTCAATTGCATAAAGCCCTGCAAATATTTTAACCACATGAATCCAAATAACTATACTTCCCAATCGAGTGTCATCATTCAGCAAGCGATGCAAATTGCGCAGGAGCGGGGCCAACAGGCCATCGAGACTGGGCATTTGTTGCAGGCGATTTTACAAGATGATACTCAAACCGCTTCATTTCTTTTGAAGAAATTAGGCGTGAATCCTTCCCAAATCCAAACGGCTTTAGGCCCCATCTTGAATACCTATCCGAAGGTATCAGGCGACCAAGCCTATGCAAGCAATGCTTTGCAACAAGCCTTGCAACGCGCAGATAAATTAAAAACGGATTTTGGAGATACGTTTGTAAGCGTGGAGGTTTTGTTTTTATCCCTGTTGGATGGAAACGATTCCGTGGCCGATGCCTTGAAAAAGCTCGGATTAACAACGAAGAATTTTAAACAAGCAATCATCGAACTAAGAGGAAATAGAAAAGTGAACGATCCACATGCAGAAAGTACTTACCAGTCTTTGGAAAAGTATGGTAAGAATTTAAATGAATTAGCGAAGGCGGGTAAAATTGACCCGGTGATTGGACGCGACGAAGAGATTCGTCGGGTCTTGCAAATCCTTTCCCGACGGACCAAAAACAATCCTATGTTGGTAGGTGAGCCGGGTGTAGGTAAAACGGCGATTGTCGAAGGCTTAGCCCAACGAATTGTATCTGGCGATGTGCCTGAGAATTTGAAGTCCAAAATCGTCATGTCCTTGGATATGGGATTGTTGGTGGCCGGTGCCAAATACAAAGGTGAATTTGAAGAGCGTTTGAAAGCGGTGATCAAAGAGGTGACTGATTCAGACGGAGAGATTGTCTTATTCATCGATGAGATTCACACCTTAATTGGTGCTGGAGGCGGGGGAGAAGGAGCCATGGATGCAGCGAATTTATTGAAGCCTACATTGGCACGTGGTGAATTGCATGCGATCGGTGCGACGACTTTAAAAGAGTACCAAAAGTATATCGAGAAGGATAAGGCTTTGGAGCGTCGTTTTCAATCTGTGATTGTGGATGAACCGGATGTAGCAGATGCGATTTCCATCTTGCGTGGTATCAAGGATAAATATGAATTGCACCATGGGGTGCGAATTCAAGATGATGCAGTTATTGCGGCGGTGGAATTGTCTAGCCGCTACATTTCGGATCGTTTCTTGCCGGATAAGGCGATTGACTTGATGGATGAGGCTGCGGCGAAAATGCGTTTAGAGATTGATTCCGTGCCAGAGGCGATTGATGACATTCAGCGGAAGATTATGTCTTTGGAGATTGAGCGCGAAGCGATTCGTCGGGAAAATAACAAGGAAAAAGAAGCAGTCTTAAATCGTGAATTAGCCGATTTGTCGGAGAAACGCGATGCACTCAAGGCGCAATGGCAATCCGAGAAAGGTGTTTTGGATACGATTCGTGCGGAGAAAGAGAAGATAGATAAGTTGAAGTTGGAGGCCGATCAAGCGGAGCGCCAAGGAGATTATGGCAAAGTGGCTGAAATACGTTACGGTCGTTTGGTAGAGTCCGAACAGAAATTGAAAGATTTACAGGAGAAGTCACAAGGAGAGAATGGCATGTTGCAGGAAGAGGTGACGGCAGAGAATGTGGCTGAGGTGGTTGCGAAGTGGACAGGTATTCCAGTGAGCAAAATGTTGCAAACGGAAATCGAGAAACTATTGCATCTCGAGGATGAGTTACACAAACGTGTGGCAGGTCAAGATCAAGCGATTGAATTGGTTTCGGATGCGGTGCGCCGTTCACGTGCGGGCTTGCAAGATCCACGCAGACCAATTGGATCCTTCATCTTCTTGGGAACGACGGGTGTGGGTAAGACGGAATTAGCGAAGTCTTTGGCATCCTATCTGTTCAATGACGAGAATGCAATTGTTCGAATAGACATGTCGGAGTACCAAGAACGCCATGCCGTTTCGCGTCTCGTGGGAGCGCCTCCGGGATACGTAGGATACGATGAGGGCGGTCAATTGACGGAAGCAGTGCGCCGCAAGCCTTATTCGGTTGTGTTGTTGGATGAAATTGAAAAGGCGCATCCGGATGTTTGGAACATCTTGTTGCAGGTGTTGGATGAAGGCCGATTGACCGATAATAAAGGTCGGACGGCGAATTTCAAGAATACGATTATCATCATGACTTCGAATATTGGTAGTCATTTGATTCAAGAGAAATTAGGCCAAATGGAGGGCTGGAACAATGCCATCGTTTTGGAGGAGGCGAAAGAAGAAGTTATGACTTTGCTGAAGCAACAAGTTCGCCCCGAGTTTTTGAATCGGGTGGATGAGGTTGTCTTGTTTGAACCATTAACGCAGGAGCATGCGCGTAAGATTTTGAGTATTCAGTTTAAGGAGATTCAGAATCGTTTGGCCGAGCAACACATCACGATTGAAGCGACTGAGGAGGCCTTGGATAAATTAGCCAAAGAAGGATTTGATCCCTTGTATGGCGGTCGGCCGATGAAGCGCGTTCTCCAACGGGTTGTGTTGAACGAATTGTCGAAGTCCATATTATCGGGTAAGATTCAAAAGGAATCCGCAGTGTTGATGGATGTGGATAAGGAGGGCAATTTGACCTTTGAGAATGTGGAAGTGGAGATTTAATGGGTAACCCCAGGCGGAAGCCTGGGGTTTTAAAATGTAGAGACGCGATACTTCGCGTCTTTTGTTGTTTGTAGAGACGCGAGGTATCGCGTCTCTACATTTTTTTCGACGCGAGGTATCGCGTCTCTACGTTTTTTTTTAGACGCGAGGTGTCGCGTCTCTACATTTTTTTTGACGCGAGGTATCGCGTCTCTACAAGCTGCCTAAAAATTCTGCCAACAAACCGGTCTCGTAAACCGATAAATGGCCTCGGTACCTACCGAAGTACTGCGTGCATCCGTTGTTGCTGGGAAAGGGCCACCATGCACCATCGCAGGGGAAACTTCCACTCCCGTTGGGAAGCCATTTAAAAGTATACGCCCAACCTTTTGGCTAACTTCATCGATGAGTTCATCTAACGTTGTAAGCTCATTCGGCTCCGCTTGAATGGTTGCTGTGAGTTGGCCTGGCATCTGTTCCGTAAAGGCAATCATCTCAGCTAAATCTTGACAAACAACAGCTAACGTACAAGGGCCAAAAACCTCTTCCATCACCTCAGGATGCGCTAATGCCTCCTTTACGGACGTGCTAAATAAACTTGGAGCCGGACTTTCTGAAGCCGTTAGTCGTTGTGTAGCGGGATGATGATTCAAAGTCGTAAAACCATGCTCAAAGGATTTTTTGATCCCAGAAGTTAAAAAGGTGCCCAAAGGCATTTGGTCTAATTTTGTGGCCAAGGTATTTAAAAATGCCTTATCCTTTTCGAGGATAACAATCAAGCCCGGATTGGTACAAAATTGGCCTACGCCCAAACATATCGATTGACTGAATGCATCTGCCAAACCTTCGCCTTGCGATGCAATTCGATCGCTAAACAAGTAAACGGGATTGATGGAGCCCATTTCAGCATAGACAGGAATAGGGACTTCCCGGCGAACCGCGAGGTCGAATAGCGCTTTGCCTCCCCGATAGGAACCGGTAAATGCCACCGCTTTGGTTAAAGGATGTTGGACCAAATATCCCCCAATTTCATGTCCTTGCGCATGTAAAAGGGAAAAGGTGCCATCGGGCATTTCTGTTTTTTGAGCCGCTTTTTGAATCGCCTGGCCAACTAAATCACAGGTATTTGGATGAGCAGGATGGGCTTTGAAAACCACAGGACAACCGGCAGCCAAAGCGGATAAAGTATCTCCTCCTGCCACAGAAAAGGCTAAAGGGAAATTGCTCGCTCCGAAAACTACTGTAGGCCCCAAGGGAATTTGTGTTTGGACCAAACGAGGCTTGGGTAGCGGTTGGCGTTCCGGCATCGCTTCATCGATGATTTCTCGTTTCCAAGTATAGTTTGATATGAAATTGGCAAATGCTTGAATTTGACCAATCGTCCGACCTCTTTCTCCGCTGATGCGTGCTTCAGGCAATCCTGATTCCGCGCAAGCTGTTTGGATTAATAGATCGCCGATGGCTAAAATTTCATCAGCAATTGCGTTAAGAAAGCTCGCCCGTTTTTCGTCGGAAATTTTGCGATACGTTTTGAATGCCGAGGAAGCTTTCAATAAAGCTTCATTTGCTTCGTCAACCGTTGCTTCGGTAAAAACTTGAGGTAATAATTCGCCCGTAGCTGCTTGGACCCCTTGAAAGTTCCGGTGACCGGCTGCTTTTGTTTGAAAGCCTATGAGTTGTTTTCCTGTTGAATTCATGGGTGTACGGTTTGAATCAGCGTGCCGATGGGCTCGATTTGTATATGTATTTCGTCGTTTGCTTGTAAGGTAAAAGGAGGATCTGGTACGATGCAGGTTCCGGTCATTAAATAAGCACCTTGTGGGAAACTCATTTCTCGAGTTAAGTAGTCTCTAAGTTCCGTGTGGCTACGTTTCATTTGGGAAATGGTTGTATCACCTTGAAAAACTTCTTGCTGTGCTCTGAAAATGCGCATGGAAATAAGCGTTTCGGGAGCGAGAGGTTTATCTGTCACTAATAAACAAGGGCCAATTCCCGCGGAGGAGTCGTACACTTTGGCCTGCGGAAGATACAGTGGGTTTTCTCCTTCAATATCCCGTGAGCTCATGTCGTTGCCGATGAGGTATCCCGCGATTTGATTTTGCCGATTAATGAACAAGGTCAATTCGGGTTCTGGGACATTCCAAGCGGAATCCTTACGGATTCGAACGAGGCCATTTTGGCCTACTGCCCGTAATTTATTGCCTTTATAGAATATTTCGGGTCTTTCTGCGTCATAGACCTTGTCGTAGAAAGTATCGCCTCCGGATTCTTTGGATTCCTCCATGCGGGCTACTTTACTCCGTAAATAGGTTACCCCCGCTGCCCAAATCTCTTGGGAATCGATGGGTGCTTGAATGGAAGCGCGGGAATTGTCAGTGTAGGACTGTTTTTCGCAGAATTGAAATAAATGAGCTTGATTGATGCAATCATCCCAATTTTCGGATAAGACTGAGGTCAATTGCCCTGACGCATTTTCGATTTGGATACCCGAATCGACGCGGTAAATTTTATAGTAGTTCATAGGTTTAATTAGCATGTGAGATGCTTTAAACAAATCTACTGAATGAAAGTCGAAGGGAAAAGGGTGGAGGCTTTTAAATTTGGAAATGAGAGGTCTTCGTCGATGAGCGGCCAATGAACCCCAGTTCCCGAAGGACTAATTTCAAAAGTGTTTTGTTCGATGGTGGATGCGTGCATCAATTTTTGAGAAATCGAAGCTAAAGCCGTTTTGATTGATTTTTTTTCACCTTGAATGATGATCATATCGCCTTCAAATCGAATTTCCCGAATGTGTTTTTGATTTGATTTCATTGGTAATAGTTGAAATAATTATTCCAAGTTTTGATGATCCTAGGTAATTGCTCAATTAAAAGTTCCTCTATTTCTCGTTGCTGGATTGGCTTCAAATTAAATGAATTTGCATAGGAAATCATATTCAATTTTTGACTAATCCAATATTTTACTTCCGTTTCCCCTTTAATTGCATGGATATGCATTTGCTCTTTTCCTTCGATGGAATAAAAAAATATTCTCCAGCCTTTTAGTCGAAAAATAGTGCGCATTTCGTTTGATTTGCTCGAAGTAAACCAAACAATCGTTCGACTGATCTTTTAAAACTGATAATCAATTTAGATTATCAATAGATTGATTTTAAAAGTTTTCCAATGCTTTCTCAAAAGCATTTTGGACCTCCGCTGAGATGCGATGCGGGAAACTAAGTTTATACCAACAGTCATTATTGACCTCTTGTTCAACTATTTGAATGGGATATTTTTTGATCACTTTCATGACCTCATTCATTTGGGGATAACTGAAGCGGATTTCGTAGGTGTCCATCGGTTCGATTTCGATGATGTCGGCTGCTGCAAAGGCTTCGAGGCTTGCTTCTTTATAGGCTTGAATTAATCCAGGTACACCCAAAAGGGTTCCTCCAAAATAACGGACTACCGCAACCATCGTGTAGTGGACATTATTGGAAAGAATCGTATTTAAAATGGGTTTTCCTGCACTTCCTGATGGCTCGCCATCGTCATTGGCTCGCGCTTCTTCGGGTGTAAAACCGAGTCGGTAAGCGTAGCAAATATGCCGAGCCTTCGGATGCAATTCCTTTAAGGAATTTATCTGTTCCTTGATATCTTCGACATCTTTCACGGGAAATACATATCCGATGAATTTACTTCCTTTATCTTTGTAGAGTCCCTCGGCGGGTTGTGAAACGGAAAGATAGGAATCAGGAAGGTACATGCTTGCAAATAAAAATTCAATTTATGCATAACAATCATTTTTTCCTACGAATCTTAGCTCGGGAGCTACGTCAAATTTTGACCTATGCGCGGCTCAAGCAATGTTTTTCGCAGGAAAAGGATGAATTAGTCATTGGATTTGAGCGGCAAAATGGACAAGATTTTTGGATCAAATGTAGTTTTGGTTCACAGTTTTCAAGTTTGCAATTTCCGGATGATTTCCGACGGGCCGGTCGGAATTCCGTGGATTTGTTTTCTGATTTGCTCCTTCATGAAGTGCAAGATGTACGTGTTTTTGAGAATGAGCGTGCCATCGGTTTATATTTCCTGGGTGAACAGGTCTTGGTTTTGAAATTATTTGGTAATCGATCCAATGTAATTCTTTTTCAAGTGGGAGAACATCAAGGCCAATTTCAGAAACGATTGGGGAAGGACTTTGATTTGACTTTAGGACAATTGGATCGGTCGTTCGATCAGTCCTTTGAAGCCTTTCAAGAAGCCGAAGGGGATTGGATGGCATTGTATCCAACCTTAGGAAAGGAGGGAGGGAATTATTTGCAAAGTTTGGGCTATGCTAATCAATCGATAGAAGGTCAATGGAAACTCTTGCAGCAAACGTTGCAATGGCTTGATGAACCTCAGATTTCGATCGTTGAGACGGCTAAAGGAATTGCATTGACTTTATTTCCTAATGATGGAGAAGTCCTGTATCAAACAAAAGATGTGTTTGATGCCTTAAACCAATTTTATTCGCTGCATTATTCAGTAGGGGAATTTCGTCGGGAGAAATCTTTGTTGATGGAAACGCTAGGTAAATTACACCTGAAGGCGATTCATTACCTGGAAAGTTTAGAAAAGCAGCAAGTTAAACGTGATTCGAGTTTAGCTTATGAAGAAATTGGAAATATTTTGATGGCCTTTTTGCATCTGATTCCCTCAGGAGCTAAGTTGGTTGAACTAGATGATTTTTACCACGGCGGAAAGGTCACCATTAAACTAAACCCTCTGTTATCGGGCCCTGAAAACGCCGAGAATTACTATCGAAAGGCGAAGAATTTCTCCAAAGAAATTGCGCAATGGGAAGCTACGATTGCTCGGAAAAAGGCTGAAATTGTTGAATTAGGGACCCAACTGAAAGGCGTAGAAGCGGCTCAGGTTCGAAGGGAGTTGAAACCTTATTTACAGTATTTAAAAGTCCAACAATCGACCAAACAATCATCGGAAGAATTGCCATTTAAGCAATTTGTGACATCGGGTTGGACGATTTGGGTGGGCAAGAATGCGAAGAATAACGATTTGTTGACCCTGAAATATGCAAAGAAATTTGATATTTGGTTGCATGCGCGGGATGTTTCGGGTTCCCATGTGATTATTCGAAATCCGCAACAGCAAACGGTACCCAAACATGTGATTGAGAAGGCTGCAGAACTTGCTGCTCATTTTTCTAAACGGGCGACGGAATCACTTTGTCCTGTTATTGTGACCGCGAAAAAATATGTTCGCAAGACGAAAGATTTATTGCCTGGGCAAGTGATTGTCGATCGGGAAGAGGAGGTCGTTTTGGTTAGACCGAATTATTGGGAATAGTATAATTCCGTTAAATCCTTTTCTTTTCTCCTGAAATACCCTATTTTCGCAAAGATTACCCTTAACTAAACCCTCTTTTTATGCAAGCACACAGTTTACAGCTGCTCGACTATCTCGTATTTTTATTTTATTTCATCGTCGTTTCAGGCTACGGTTATTGGATTTACAATAAGAAAAAGTCAAAAATTGCGGATTCAAATGATTTCTTTTTAGCGGAAGGATCATTAACCTGGTGGGCCATTGGTTCTTCCTTGATTGCATCGAATATCTCTGCAGAACAGTTCATTGGAACATCTGGAGATGGTTTTCAGATGGGTTTGGCGATAGCTACCTATGAGTGGATGGCAGCAGCAACGCTATTGATCGTTGCGATTTTCTTCATGCCGATCTATTTGAAGAACAAGATTTTTACGATGCCTCAGTTTTTAAATAGACGGTATAATTCCACGGTGAGTTTAATTATGGCCGTTTTTTGGTTGTTGTTATACATCGCGGTTAACTTAACATCCATTTTGTACTTAGGCGCTTTAGCTGTTTCTACGATTTCCGGATTAGACTTCACGGTATGTATGATTGCGATGTCGGCATTTGCCATTGTAATCACATTAGGTGGAATGAAGGTTATTGGTTATACCGACGTAATTCAAGTTGTTTTCTTGGTAATAGGAGGTTTGGTGACTTCTTATTTGGCCTTGAATTTAGTTTCTACACGTTTTGGAGGCGAAGGAGTTGTGAATGGTTTGAATCATTTAATGACCAAAGCGCCTGATCATTTCCATATGATTTTCAGCAAAGACAACGCAAATTATCCATCATTGCCAGGTTTGGCGGTATTAATTGGCGGTATGTGGATTGTCAACTTAAACTATTGGGGATGTAATCAATACATTACACAAAGAGCTTTGGGAGCTGATTTGCCAACAGCCCGTAACGGGATTTTGTTTGCAGCATTTTTAAAAATGATGATGCCTATTATCGTGGTTTTACCAGGTATTGCGGCGTATTTATTGTGGAAAGACGGGATGTTCCAAGCAGAAATGATGAAAGATGGCGTTTTGAGTAAGGATAATGCTTACCCCGTGTTATTGAACTTGTTGCCAGTAGGATTGAAAGGATTGTCCTTTGCCGCGTTAACTGCAGCCGTGGTTGCATCTATGGCAGGTAAGGCGAATTCAATCTCGACGATTTTCACGTTGGATATTTATAAGAACTACATCAACCCCAATGCATCTGAGAAACAATTGGTTTCCATTGGACGCTTTGCAGTGGTTGCTGCTATAATCATCGCTATTTTAATTGCTCCTTTTATGGGCATCGATAAGAAAGGTGGTTTCCAATTCATTCAGGAATATACTGGGTATTTTTCACCGGGTATTTTTGCCTTGTTTATCATGGGATTCTTCTGGAAACGTACGACTTCAAAAGCAGCTTTATTCGCTTTATTGGGCGGTGTAACATTCTCCGTGATTTCCAAGTATATTCCTACCTGGACGGGCGTTACAGATTCTATCTTCTATTCGTCATTCCAAGATGCGGATGGCATGTATGTGATTCCATTTATTGATCGTATGGGATGGGTATTTACCTTCTGTATCACTTCGATGGTGGTCATCTCTTTACTAGATCCAGAATCGAAGAACAATCCAAAGGGATTAGAAATCGATGCGAAGATGTTCAAATTGGCCCCTTCATTTATCGCGGGATCTGTGATTATTGTGATGATGTTGTTGATGTTGTATACTTATTTTTGGTAGACGCTAGACATCAGACTTTAGACTTTAGTCAATCAAAAAAACCTCAGGAATTTCCTGAGGTTTTTTTGATATTTTAATAATTCCAGTGCCTGGAGTACAGCATCCAGAGTCTAATAGACGCGAAGTATCGCGTCTCTACATTCCAACGTCTAATGTCCAATGTTCACCGTCTAACGTCTATAGCGCCCCTTCAATAATCGAATCCACCACACTCGGATCCAACAAAGTAGACGTATCTCCCAAACTTCCAAATTCCCCCTCTGCCACCTTACGTAAAATTCGGCGCATGATTTTGCCCGAACGGGTTTTGGGTAGACCTGTAACAAATTGAATCTTATCCGGTTTGGCGATAGGCCCGATAACACGTGCTACAGTCGCCAAAATATCTTTTCTTGTTAATTCATCGTTGATCGTTGGATGCTCGCAGATTACATAGGCATAGATTCCTTGTCCTTTGACATCATGCGGAAATCCGACAACTGCAGACTCAATGACACCCGTGTGCATATTGATTGCATTTTCAACCTCAGCAGTTCCGATGCGGTGGCCTGAAATATTCATGACATCATCGACCCGACCCGTAATGCGGTAGTAGCCATCTTCATCACGCATGCATCCATCGCCGGTGAAGTAAAGTCCCGGATAGGTTGAGAAATAAGTGGATTTGCATCTTTCATGGTCGCCATATGTGGTACGGATAATGGATGGCCAAGGGTATTTGATACACAAGTTTCCATTGACGCCATTTCCCACAATTTCCTTGCCATTTTCATCGACTAAAATCGGTTGGACTCCAGGCAATGGAAGTGTGGCAAAGGCAGGTTTCAACGGCGTAATTCCAGCAATGGGAGAGATCATTAATCCTCCAGTTTCTGTTTGCCACCAGGTGTCCACGATGGGACAATTGCCTTTTCCGATTTTCTCGTGGTACCATTGCCATGCTTCTTCGTTGATCGGTTCGCCCACAGAGCCTAATACGTGCAAAGAACTTAAGTCTTTGCCTTCCAAAAACGCATCACCAAAACCCATCAGCGAACGAATCGCCGTAGGAGCCGTGTAGAAAATGTTCACCTGATGACGTTTGATGATATCCCAGAAACGACCTGCATCTGGATAGGTCGGGATTCCTTCGAATAATACGGAAATCGCCCCATTCAATAATGGGCCATAAACCAAATAAGAGTGACCTGTAATCCATCCGATATCAGCCGTACAGAAGAATACATCGCCTGGATTGTATTGGAAAACATTGGCAAATGTATATGCCGTATAAACCATGTAACCTCCACACGTATGAACTACGCCTTTGGGTTTTCCGGTTGAGCCAGAGGTATAAAGAATAAACAAAGGATCCTCGGCGTTCATGGGCTCAGCAGCACATATTTCGGATGCCTGGGCCTCTTCCTCTTCCCACCATAAGTCACGGCCATTCAACATTGAAACCGGCGTTTTTGTGCGTGTTTTGACGATGACTGTTTCTACGCAAGGACAAGAAGTTAATGCCTCATCCACGGTTTCTTTCATCGGAATGGTTTTATTCCCACGCACTGCACCATCGGTCGTAATCACGATTTTACATTGCGAATCATTGATCCGATCCGAAATCGATTGTGCTGAAAAGCCGCCAAATACAACTGAGTGTATCGCCCCGATACGGGCACAGGCCAAAACGGCAATGGCTAATTCGGGAATCATCGGCATGTAAATACATACCCGATCCCCTTTTTTGACCCCTTGCGCTTTTAATACGTTGCTGAACTTACAAACCCGAGCGTGTAATTGGCGATAGGTCAATGTGATGGCCTCATCTCCAGGTTCGTTAGGTTCATAAACAATCGCTGCCTGATCTGGAATTGTTTTTAAATGACGATCCAGCGCATTGGCAGTAATATTCATTTGACCATCTTCAAACCATTTGACTGAATAGTCATCAAAACTCCAATCCAAAACTTTGGTAAATGGTTTAATCCAATCAAATTCATTGGCAATATTCGCCCAGAATTCTTCTGGTTTTTCAATACTTAGGGAATACGCTTCGTGGTATTCTTGTAAACTCGTAATTCTCATTGTTTTATTGGTCAAATTCACCGCGCAAAGCAAAATATCCGAAAAGGCTCATGCCAACCGTGATGAAGGGAGCTAAAATAAACGTGTAAATAATGGCTGGGACTAGATCGTTGCCTCCTTTTTGCCACAAAGGAACAGCTTGGAAATAGACGAGGTATAATCCCGTTGCAATGCCTAAAACCATCCAAACGATTCCTAAAAGTCGTTTAAGACCATTCATTTCGATTTCTTTTTTGATTTTGGCGTCTTTCATGTAGACCAAACCGATGATCAAACATACGGATATCATGGCAATAGGGTAGTTTAATCCTTCCAAATAGGGCTTTGCAATGCTGGTATCTTTGGCAGCTGTTGTGACTAAAAATGTCGCAATCGCAGGCATTAATCCACCAAATATTCCATTTCCAATGTGATAGGGGAAAGACATGGAGGTGTAACGAATTTTAATGGGAAATAATTCAACCAAAAATGCTGCAATAGGCCCGTAGGCCATACTGACAAAACTGATTAAGCAAAAAATCAGGCCTACTAATTTCCATTGAATGTCCACTGGGACATGGATTTTGGAACCTGAATCCGAAATCGTTTCGATACTTCCGTCTGTAAATGTTCGAACCGTATTTCCTTTTTCATAGGAAATAGAACCTGCAACCTCTGTTTTTTGCTTCGTGTCTACAAGATCATACATTTTCGAAAAGATAGGTCTGTAAAGGATAAGTGCTAATGCCATGCCGGCCAGCATGATTCCTTTGCGGCCAATTTTATCCGAAAGTGCGCCAAAAAGTACAAATAGGGGAGTTCCCGCGAGCAAACCAATGACTAAAATCAGATTCGTTTGGGTTTCTTCTAAATGGCATATTTTCAATAAAAATGTTTGAGCATAAAATTGGCCCGTATACCAAACGAGACCCTGTCCCATGGTTGCGCCAAATAAAGCCAATAGCACAAATTTCAAATTCAATTTATTGCCAAATGATTCCTTTAGCGGGTTTGTTGCAACATTTCCACTCGCTTTAGCTTCCTCAAATAAGGGTGATTCCGCCATGTTTTTACGGACAATGATGGATCCGATGACCATAACGATGGAGATGAGAAATGGAATACGCCAACCGTAAGAATCAAATTCTTCTGCCGACAAAACACTTCGAGTTAACATGATTACTCCGAGCGAAATGATTAATCCGAGCGTCGCAGTGGTTTGAATCCAAGACGTGTAAAATCCCCTTTGGTTTTCAGGGGAGTGCTCAGCTACGTAAGTTGCGGCACCGCCATATTCGCCACCTAATGCCAAGCCTTGCAATAAGCGCAGAACTAAGACCAAAATAGGGGCTAATGCTCCGATGCTTTGATAGGAAGGGATTAATCCGATGCCGAAAGTCGCTCCGCCCATCAACATTAAAGTCACCATGAACGTGTATTTTCGACCAATCACATCACCAATTTTACCAAAGAACAAGGCTCCAAATGGACGAACAACAAAGCCCGCCGCAAAAGTGGCTAGGGTATTCAAAAATGCTGCTGTAGGATTATCGGTAGGAAAGAATTTCGTCGATAAAACGGTGGCTAAACTACCAAAAATGTAGAAGTCGTACCATTCAATCAACGTACCAACCGACGAGGCGCCGATGATGTAGCTTAATTTTTTGTTCACAGGTTTAGAATTTTAACACAATATATTGATTTTTTAGCTAAAATTACGCTCTCAAATTATTCGAAAAATGACTGATTTTAAAGAAATCCAACGCTTTACGCAATGGTGGTTGTGGTTGATCTTGATAGGGACATGGGGCTCAATGATCTATGCGTTTATTCAGGAGCCGCCCAAAACAAATGTTGCCTATTTTGTCACAGGTTTTATTGCTTTAGGATTGCCTATTTTGTTTTGGCAGATGCGTTTAACGACGCGCGTTAGCACCGATGGAATTTACGTACGTTTTGTTCCCTTTCACTTGAAAGAGCAGTTTTATCCGTGGGATTCGATTGAATCCGCGCAGGTTCGAACTTACAGCCCTTTGATGGAATATGGAGGTTGGGGCATCAAGTATGGTTTCAACGGCCAAGGGAAAGTGTATAATGTTTCGGGGAATCATGGGCTTCAATTGATCTTCAAATCAGGTGAAAAGCTATTAATTGGGACCCAAAAACCCGAAGAAATTCAAGCGGCAGTTCGATTGTAGATTATCAGTTTATTGGACAATTTATGTCTGAAAAAACATTCGCAAGTTAACAGCTGCGCTGCCGGAGTCATGACCCCGGCAACATTACCCCACACGTGCGGCTGAAGGCCGAAAACGCGAAATGCGGAAATAAAGCCGTAACTTGCGGCATCATTATGAGAATGCTTGTTATTTCCAGTTATTACTCATAAGCACACATTCTCATTTTAATATGACATTTCAAGAGTTACACCTCATTGAGCCGATCTTAAAGGCACTCAACGAGGAGGGTTATACGAACCCAACACCCATTCAAGCACAAGCGATTCCGATTGTATTAAAAGGCACCGACCTATTAGGTTGTGCCCAAACAGGTACTGGAAAAACAGCTGCTTTTACCTTGCCCATCATCCAATTAATGGATGCCAAGCAAACTTTTCAAAAGCCCAAAAAAGTTCGCGCTTTGATCGTAACACCTACCAGGGAATTAGCGATTCAAATTGGCGAAAGCTTTAAAGCTTATGCACGTCACACTTCCTTGAACTATACCGTTATTTTCGGTGGAGTAGGGCAGAGTCCACAAGTTTCCGCCCTGCGTGCCGGAGTCGATGTGGTTATTGCTACTCCAGGTCGTTTATTGGATTTGATGAATCAAAAACATTTGTCGATTGCCAATGTCGAATATTTCGTTCTTGATGAAGCTGATCGTATGCTCGATATGGGCTTTATTCATGATGTAAGAAAACTATTAGCTGCATTGCCTCGTCAAAGACAATCGCTCTTTTTCTCGGCAACCATGCCTCCAGAAATCGTTCAATTGGCCGCGTCTATTTTGCGAAACCCTGCTGAGGTATCTGTTACGCCTGTTTCTTCGACAGTTGAAATCATCAATCAGTCAGTTTATTTTGTTGACAAAAACAACAAGAATACCTTATTGCTCGATATCCTAGAAGATACCAAAATCAAAACTGCCCTGGTTTTCACACGGACAAAACATGGTGCCGATAAAGTTGTCAAGGTACTATTGAAAGCTGGTATCAAAGCTGAAGCGATTCACGGAAATAAATCCCAAAATGCACGTCAAACGGCATTGAAAAACTTTACGGCTCAAACAACGCGTGTATTAGTTGCGACCGATATCGCCGCGCGTGGTATTGATGTGGATGATTTGGAATATGTCATTAATTTTGAATTACCGAATATCCCAGAAACCTATGTTCACCGGATTGGTCGGACAGGGCGTGCGGGTGCCAACGGAACTGCGATTTCCTTCTGTGATATAGAGGAAAAAGCCTATTTGAAGGATATTGAAAAGGTTATTGGCAAGAAAGTTCCTGTTGTGGAAGCGCATCGTTACCCGATGAAGGTTTTAACGATCGAGAAAAAAGCGAAACAAGGACCTCCAAACCGCGGCGGAAAACCTGCTGGACCTGGAGCAGCGAAACCTGCTGAAAACCCACGTTCCTTCGATAAAGCAAAAGCTGGCCGTAAATGGTACGGCAAAAAGAATACATATTAAGATGAAAAAAACACTTTTGGTCATTGCGGGTCCTACGGCTGTTGGCAAAACAGCTTTATGTGTCGAAATGGCCAAAAGTTTTCATACCGAAATCATCTCTGCCGATTCACGACAATTTTACCAAGAATTGAGCATTGGTACCGCAAAACCCAGTCTAGATGAACAGGGTGGTGTCAAGCATCATTTCATTGATTCTCATTCCATTCACGACTATTTTTCCCCGGGTGATTTCGAGCGTGAGGCCCTGAAAGTCCTGACGGATTTATTCCAAACACATGATATTGTCATCTTGACAGGAGGTTCAGGTTTATACCTAAAGGCCCTCATGGAAGGTTTGGATGATATGCCTGATGTGGATTTAAATCTACGAGAAAATCTGATGCATGCTTTGGAAACGGATGGTTTGGAAAAGCTTTTCAAGCAATTACAGGAATTGGATCCAGAATATGCCTCGAAAGTGGATTCCCAGAATCCCCAACGGGTTGTGCGGGCTTTGGAGGTATGTTTATCTACTGGCAAATCCTACACGTCATTCCGCAATCAGCAAAAAGCCGATCGTCCTTTTGAGATGATTAAAATTTGCCTAGACCGACCTCGTGAGGAATTGTATGCGCGAATCGACTTACGCATGGATATGATGTTGGCCGACGGATTAGTTCAAGAAGCCAAAGATTTTGAGGATTTTCAAGATCGCTATGCCTTAAAAACCTTAGGCTATAAAGAAGTATATGGTTTTTTCCGAGGCGAGTACGACGAAGCTGAAATGGTTCGTTTGTTGAAACGAAACTCCAGGCATTATGCCAAAAAACAATTAACCTGGTTCCGCCATCAGGATGATTTTGAGTTTGTTCATCCCGACAAAGCATTTAATTACATTCAAGGCAAGCTTAAATAAGCTTCTAATCCTCCTGTGACATTTTGGGCAAGATAACCTTTGGCCGTTAACAGCCGACAGGCGATTTGGCTTTGGGTTCCGTTGTAGCAGATGACGGTGTATAAAATCGTGGGATTTAATTCTTGGATGCGTGTTAATAAATCATCCAAAGGGATGTGGATACCCCCTAAATCAAAATCCGCTCGTTCCCTGGGCGTTCGAATGTCCAACAGGGAAAGAGCGGATAAATGTTCCTTGAAATCGTTCGCGGAAATGGATTGCATCTTAATATCCAGCGGCTTGCCAAGCAAGCATGCCACCTAATACATTGCGTACATTCGTGAAACCTTCGCTTTCTAAATATTCTTTGGCACGACCCGATCGTGCTCCAGAACGACAATGCACTAAAATTTCTTGGTCTTTCCAGGCTTCGATTTCTTCCAAACGGTCAGGCAATTCGCCCAAAGGAATCAGTTTTGCCCCGATGTTGAATTCATCGAATTCATATTCTTCGCGGACATCGATGAGGTTTAAGTTTTCCCCTTTGTCCAAACGCTCTTTTAATTCTTCAATTGTAATATCCATGATTATTGATCTTCGCCACCCACAACCCAAAGGTCGATCAGGTCGCCAGGTTTAACACTTGTTCCTTCGCAAGTCGCACAGCTCTGTTTAAAGACAGTACCTGCTGGAAATGCATCATTTGCTTCATATGTGATTTTACCCACTTTTAAATTCATTCCTGCCAAAACAATGGTCACTTCATCCATTGGCTTACCCACAAAATCAGGAATCTCCATGTCGACATCCGCCGTACCATTTCCGATGTATAAATCGACCATCGTACCTTTTGGGATACTTGCACCCGCTTCTATTTTTTTGCCAAAGGCTTGAACTTCAATAACTTCCTTCACACGCGGGTCATTCACCTCATGCACAATTCCTTTGCGCAATCCAGCAATGTATAATTGTTGCTCTGCACTGCGAACTGAGAGGCCAACTAACGTTGGCAACTTAATTGTAGGCGGTGTTTCTGAATTAATCGTAATGTAAATTTTACGACCTGATTTTACCAAGGCATTGGGCAATGGATATTGAGATAATACCGTCAAAGGAGGTTTATCAGCCGTATAGGTGCAATCAGCTACCTCGTAAGATAAGTCATTGGCATCAATGGCCTCTTCCATTTTGTCGACTGTCATGCCCTTCAAATTAGGCACTTGAATCGTTTCGCCATGGTGCGTACTCCAAGGTAAATACACAAAAAAGAAGCCAAAGAATAGCACGAGAAACAACGAGATTAAAATCGCGATGTGAGTGATTAAGTCCTTCTTAGATTGCGTGGGTATTTGAGCCATGTGTGGAAATACGTATTTGTTGCAAGATAGTTAAAACAATAACGCAAGGCAAATGGAAAGATAGACGGTAGAGGTAAGTTGACTAGTTGGATTATTAGTATCTGACTTTTAGCATAAAAATGTTGTATCATATTTTTCATGTTAAGAGGCCAACGTCTACAGTCTAATGTCTAAGGTCAATAAGACGCGAAGTATCGCGTCTCTACTATCGAAGGTCCAACGTCCAATGACCAACGTTCACAGTCTAAAGTCCAACGTCGATTAGACGCGAAGTATCGCGTCTCTACAATTGAAAGTCCAAAGTCCAAATTCCAATGTCCACAGTCTAAAGTCCAACGTAGATTAGACGCGAGGTATCGTATATCTACAAGCCAGCGTCCAATGTCTAAAGTCCAAAGTCTAAAAAAATCCGAAGCAAAAAGTATTCAGTTGCTTTTGCAGACTGATACAATTCACTTCGGACTTAATTCCTCCGGACTCCGGACTAGCGACTAGTGACTGACGACTAGCGACTAATATTTAAACACCTTATCTCCCGCCATCACCTCTTGCGTCTTTTCATCAAAAGTAACGCGTTGGCCTGTGCGATATGCGGCATTCGACATAATCGTTGCGATTGAATGTTGGTAACCAGCTTCAATCGGAGCATTAGGTGTCTTGCGAGAACGAACACATTCCATCCAGTTTTTCACGTGGTTGAACGTTAAAACATCTCCTCCTGTATCTGCATCAGTCGCTACTTTTGCACCCTCAATTTTCATTGTCGGTAATAAGTTCGCCTGCAAGCCCATCGCTTTCGCCTCACGCTCACGCAAACCTCCGTTTGGAGAAATGGTATTGGTATCCAAATTCAATTCACCCCCATTTGAGTAGTAAATCTCTTTCGTGCCACCTGCCGAATTCGAGAAACGAGAGGTAAACTGTACTTGGAATCCTTTGTTTCCTTGGCCATAATCGAATACCACAGTCATGGTATCGGCATTTTTCCGACCGTCATTCCATTGGTAAATTCCACCATTAGCAACCACTGAGTTTGGATGCTTTAAGCCTGTAAACCAGTGAACGGTATCAATTTGGTGTGACATCCATTGGCCCGGAATTCCCGATGAATATGGCCAGAATAAACGGTATTCTAAATATTTACGTGGATCAAACGTATCTGCTGGACGGTTCATCAAGAAACGCTTCCAGTCGATATCGGATTCCTTCAAGATGCTAGTCAATTCTGGGCGTCTCCAACGACCCGGTTGGTTCACGTTCCACATCAATTCCACCATTTTGATATCACCGAATTTACCTGATTTGATAAATTCTTCTGCTGCCCAGTAGTTTTCTCCTGAACGGCGCTGTGAACCAATTTGAACAATACGACCTGATTCTTTTACCGCTTTCAATACCGCACGGTTATCTTCCATCGTTTCTGCCAATGGCTTCTCCGTGTACGTATCACAACCTGCTTTTACCGCTTCGATAGTATGCAAAGCATGTTGGAAATCCGCCGTGGAAATGAATACCGCATCAATGCCTTTGGCAGAATACAATTCCTCATTGTTACGATATGTCTGAATTGTTCCACCTAATTCTTTTTCTAAAAAGGCTTTCCCTTCATCACGTCTGCGGTTCCAAAGATCCGAAAGCGCAACCATTTCAAAGTTCATGCCTTTCGCCAAAGCTTTGAATGGTGGCACATGTGATGCACGGTGACGATCGGAGAATCCAACACACGCCACGCGTACACGGTCGTTTGCTCCAATAATCTTACTGTATGATTTAGCACTAAAAGCGAGTGTTCCCAGTGTCGCCAAAGCTCCTTTTTGAATAAATGATCTTCTTTCCATGGTAAGGTTTAGTTAATTTCTCTGATTTTGATGTTTTTGTAAAACACGGAATCCCCGTGCTCTTGAAATAGGATTGGGCCTTTATCTTGCATACCAAATCCATTCCATTTTGCATGCTTGCTGTGTGCCACAAGTACTTTGAAAATATTGCTTTTGCGCTCGTATTCCAATACTTTAAAACCGTTCAACCAATGTTGGACGATGTTGTTTGGATACACAATGATACGTCCTTGATTCCATTCGCCAATTTTCCGTTGGAAACGAGGGTCTAATTTGTTTGAAGGAATGATGTCATACAGACTCGCTAAGGTACGATTACCTACTGTTCCTAATTTAGCATCTGGGTGTTTGGCATCATCTAAAACTTGATATTCTAAGCCAACTGCCGACATCCCCGAATCATAGGTTTCATTGACAAAATATTTCACACCAGAATTAGCTCCTTCCGTTAATTTGAAATCAAATGTCAATTCAAATGCACCAAATTGTTCATTCGTTAAGATGTCTCCACCATTCACGGATTCTTTACCACCAGAAGAATTTACATGTAATGTCCCATCTTCAACCGTCCAAACAGATGGAGGTGCCGTAGTCTTGAATGCTGAACGGAAACCCGTTAAATCTTTTCCATTGAACAATAATTTGAAGCCTTCTAATTTTTCTTGCTCAGATAAATTATTCAACATGTAGTTATCTACCACCGTTTTTCCATCCAGTGGTCGTGGTTGCATATCTTTTCCTGTCTGAATGCGGATATTTTTCCACATCACTTGCATGCCCGGTTTCATGTCGGCATAAATGGCATGAACTTGGAATGCGATGAAACCTTTGGCAGTCATATCGTCAACTAAATAAGTCACAGGAACGTCATTAATCCATGTGCGAATCGTAGTTCCAATCGCCTCGATGCGGTAATGATTCCAAACATCTCCTAATTTGAATGCTTTTTTCGCTTCGGGTTTTAGTTCATTTTGAGATAACCAGCCCCGACGAGATTCATCGTAAATTCCGCCTGACCATCCACGTGTAGAAGGGTCGATTTCTGCTTGGTAACCATGAACACGTCCATTTTGATATTCTGGGACCGAAAGACTACGGAATTGAATGCCTGAGTTCATTTTGTTGTCGACTTTTACATCTACTTCCAAAATAAAATCCCCGTATTCTTGTTCGGTGGCCATAAATGAGTTGCCGGTATTCGGAACGGTTGTTCCCACCATCACGCCATCTTTGACTTCATATTTCGCGGTTCCACCTAATTGTTTGAAACCTTTGAAGGTCTTTCCATCGAATAAATTCGTCCATTTTTGGGCATTCGACTCGACTGAAATGCACATGAGCGCAACGCTCAATGCATAGAGTAATTGTTTTTTCATAGTTCTTTTTTATTGTTAGCTAAAGGAAGCTCAACGCTGAAATTTACTCATTAATCTTTAAATAATTCTGTTTGGCTGTGGGCTAGCATCAGGGCAAAAAATACTGTATGCGGAATTGACGCGTTTTCCCACTATTCTATTACTTTTGTAGATTAATTTTACAGCCTGATGCAAAAACAAACAAAAGCTATCCGTATTCAAGCCGAACGTTCTCATAACCGTGAACATTCTGTCCCTCTTTATTTAACCTCGAGTTTCACATTCGAAGATGCTGAAGAAGGTCGCGCTATTTTCGCTGAAGAGAAGTCGGGAAATATCTATTCTCGCTACATGAATCCCAATGTGGATGAATTCGTAGAGAAAATGGTGATGTTGGAAAACGCAGAAGATGGCTTAGCCTTCTCTACGGGGATGGCAGCAATTTTTGCGTCGATGGCTGGTTTGTTAAAAGCAGGCGATCACATTGTAGCTTCCAATGCATTGTTTGGATCTTGTATTCAGATTTTAACGAAGATTACGGCCAAATGGGAGATTGAATGTACGTTTGTTCCTGGAGCTGATTTGAAAGCTTGGGAGGCTGCTATTCAACCGAATACCAAATTTTTGTTCTGCGAATCTCCGTCAAACCCAGGTTTAGAATTGATCGACTTGAAGGCTTTGGCAGATTTAAAGAAGGGTCGTGATATCGTGTTGGCGGTGGATAATTGCTTTGCAACACCTATTTTACAAACTCCTTTGGATTTAGGTGCAGATTTAGTGATCCACTCGGCAACGAAATACATTGATGGTCAAGGCCGTGTGTTAGGTGGAATCATTTGTGGTAAGAAAGTCTATATGGATGAAATTCGCTTTTTTGCGCGTCATACGGGACCTTCATTGTCTCCATTTAATGCTTGGGTACTTTCTAAAAGTTTAGAATTATTAGACTTACGCATGCAGAAACATTCTGAAAATGCTTTGGCATTAGCGGAAGCATTGGATGGTCATGCGGCTTTAGTTCAGGTGAAATATCCGTATTTGAAATCTCATCCTCAATTTGAATTAGCTAAACGCCAAATGAAATATGGTGGCGGTATCTTAACCTTGGATATCAAAGGTGGATTTGAAAAAGTAGTTGCTTTCAGCAAGGCTTTGAAGATTGCTTCTATTTCACCAAATCTAGGGGATTCAAGAACGATCATTACGCATCCTGCTTCAACCACGCATGCGAAAATTGCCGCAGAGGAAAAAGTGGCTTTAGGTATTACAGATGGTTTGGTACGTGTGGCTGTAGGATTAGAATCGATTGAGGATTTGAAAGCCGATTTCTTACAAGCTTTAAACGCGATTCAATAATGTTCATCGCGCTCTTGATATGCTTGGTTTTGTTGACAGTTAATGTCATCATCGGCGTATATGTCGAGCGTAAGCTATCTGCCTTCATGCAAGACCGTTTAGGTCCAATGGAAGTTGGTAAATGGGGTTTATTACAAGTATTTGCTGATTTGTTGAAGTTGTTCCAAAAGGAGGACATTGTTCCTGCTTTGGCTCAAAAGCGCTTATTTTTATTCGCTCCTTGGATTATTTTCTTGTCGATTTTTGGTGCTTTTTCCGTGGTTCCTCTGAGTTCAGGCACCTGGTTGCAAGGTTCCCAAACCGAGATGGGCATCATGTTGTTGATGGGAATTGTTTCGTTGGATACCCTAGGTATTTTGTTGGCCGGTTGGACTTCCAACAATAAGTATTCTTTACTTGGTGCGATTCGTTCTGCTGCCCAACTCGTTTCTTTTGAGATTCCTTTAGGTTTAACGATTCTCTGTGTGGTGATTATATCAGGGAGTTTGAATTTGCAGGATATAGCAGCCCAACAAGGTATTTTTTCTTCGGATGTGCAGTATTTGTTTGGTTTGAAATCGTTGGGGATTGAAATTCAATCGATTGGTGGGGTTTTAGCCTGGAATGTGGTTCGAATGCCACTGTTTTTTATCTTGTTCATCTTGTATTTTATTGCTTCGCTAGCTGAGGCCAATCGGGCACCCTTTGATATTCCCGAAGCAGAATCAGAATTAGTGGGTGGTTTTCACACGGAATATGCCGGCATGCGCTGGGCGCTTTTGTTTTTGTCGGAGTATGGTATGATGCTGCTCGTCAGTGTCGTTGGGGGTATCTTATTTTGGGGAGCTTGGTATTCTCCTTTTCCCAATATCGGATCAGTTCGTTTGGCTGATTGGACGAATGGTACACCCGGCACAATCGCTGCAACTTTGTGTGGTTTTGGCTGGATCATGTTGAAAACATACGTTTTAATAGCGATTCAAATGTGGGTTAGGTGGACCCTACCTCGCCTTCGAGTAGATCAATTCATGTACCTCTGCTGGAAAGTACTCATTCCATTCGCTCTACTTTTCGTCGCAATATCCGCCCTTTGGTCGCTACTCGGGTGAGAAAAGTCTGAGAATTTGCGTAACATTGGCGTTTGCAAAATTTGACCAATCAACTATGATCAAAAAAATTACCCTAATGTTGCTATTAGGTATCACGTGTGTGATGTTTGACCTAAAAGCACAATCCACTTCATTACCCTCCATTTCCGGAAAAGTAATCGATGCCCAAACAGGCGAACCACTCAGAAGCGCTGATATATCCGTTGATTTTAAGAAATCGGGGGTTCACACCGACAGCCTTGGAAATTACCGAATCTATTTGCCTTATGGTGAAGTAGTTATTAAATACAGCCATGTCGGCTACAATCCTTTTCGTACCAAAGTCTATTTGAAGGGCGATGTAACCTTAGATGTGGAGCTAAATGACGTTACCAAACAATTAGAAGAGGTAATTGTATCTGCATCAACAAGCAAGCGCGATATTCAGACGCCATCTTTGGGTGTGACGGTATTGAGTTTAAAAGGAATCAAAAAACTTCCTACGATGATGGGAGAGGTTGATGTGATCCGTAGTTTACAATCCTTGCCGGGTGTTTCATCAGTTGGAGAAGGGGCGAATGGCTTGAACATTCGTGGTTCGAACGTGGATCAAAATTTAATTTTCATTGACGATACACCCATTTTCAATCCGACACACATGTTTGGATTGTTTTCGGTATTTGCATCCGATGCCATTCGGGATTTGGAATTGTATAAAGGAGGTATTCCTGCTCGTTTTGGAGGAAGAACCGCAGCGGTCTTAGATATCAAAATGACAGAGCCAAATACGGAGAAGTTTAAGATGCAAGGTGGGATAGGTTTGGTTTCCAACCGTGTTATGGCTGAAATTCCCGTGATTAAAGATAAATTATCGGTCTTGGTAGCAGGGCGATTATCTGTCAATGACTTCATGTTCAAATGGTTCGCGCCGGATTACTTGAAAAATATTCGTGCGAATTTCTCAGATGTAGCTACTAAGGTATTTTACAGACCTAACAATAAAAATACAATCTCTTTATCGACTTATTTGAGTCATGATTATTACCGAGTTGATTCCTTGTTCAGTATTGAGAATGTGATAGCGAAGCAAACATCCTTTGATTATGGGCATAAAAATGCCTCGATTCATTGGAATCATTATTTCTCCGATAAGTTAAATATGATGATCAGTGCCTCTTTGACGAATTATTCGACGAAAACATGGGCACCAGATACAGTGAACACGATTGATTTACAGAGCTCGATACTGTATCGTAATATTGCGGCAAGTTTTGATTACCAACCGCGTGTAAATCACAAGATGAATTTTGGGGTAACTGCTACGCGTTATGATATCAAGCCTGGATCATTAAACGATGGCGTTGTTTCGCGTGTGGCTCGTGTCATGCTACCGGATGAGCAATCGATTGAAGCAGGAATTTATGCGGATGACGAATGGAAAATCAATGAAAAATTAACAGTTCAAGTAGGCTTACGTTATTCCCAATACTGGCGAATAGGAGCGGGAACGGTGAATCAATATGTTCCTGGGCAAATGCCATCATTAAATTCAATCGTGAATAAGGTGAATTATGGCGATGGTGATGTGATGGCTTCTTATGGTGGACTAGAGCCACGTTTGACCATGAAATATTCATTGGCAGAAAATACGACGATGAAGTTTGGGTATAATCGCCAACAACAGTTTTTCCAATTGTTGTCGAATAATACGACTCCATTGCCAACGTCCCGTTGGAAAACTGCCGACTCTTTCATCAAGCCACAAGTCAGTGATTTCGTATCCTTGGGATTATTTAAAACTTTCAACGATAACGTTTATGAGGCTTCGGTAGAATCGTATTACCGTGATGTGCGTAATACGTTGGATTTCGTTTCGGGTGCGAATTTGCAATTGAATCCGAACATCGAGACCCAATTAATCACAGGTAAGAGCAAGGCTTACGGTATGGAATTCATGGTTCAAAAGAAGAAAGGTGAGTATTCAGGTTGGATTTCCTACACCTATGCAAGAGCTTTCAATCAAATGGTGGGTGACTTTCCAGAGGTTCAAGCGATTAATGGTGGAGAGTGGTTTGCGACAAATTACGACAAGCCTCACTCGTTTAACATGATGTTGAACATTCAGCCAACGACGCACCATAGTTTCTCGTTTACATTTGCTTATAATACGGGTCGTCCGTTCTCTTCGCCTTCAGGAAGTTATGAGATTGGAGGAAAGAAATTCCCAGTGTTTGCGGAACGTAATAATGATCGTGTACGTGATTATCACCGCTTAGATTTTTCTTGGACGATTAATAATCCATCGATGCGCAAGCAACGCTGGGAAGGGAGCTGGGTCTTTACCGTCTATAATTTATATGGACGTCAAAACCCGTATTCGGTCTTCTTTAAATCGACCAAAAATGGCTTGAAAGCCTATGAGTTGAGCGTTTTCGCTTCACCATTTATTTCTCTTACCTATAATTTTAAATTCTTATAGAAATGCGTTTGAATTTTCTACGATATATATTTTTCGCTTCCCTTGTCGCTTTAGGTACATGGGCCTGTGTGAACCCGATTAAAGATTTTGTGCAAGTGAACGCCACATCGTTTATGACAATTGAGGCGGACATTTCCGATGATCCAGAATTGTGTAAGGTAAGGTTGACGAATTCTGCGAACCGACTAACCTCTGTATTAGCTCAAGCCGTTGTCAAAGCAGAAGTTTATGTGACGGATCAAGATGGTATCAAAACTGTGTTCAAAGAAGGTATCCCGATTGGTTCTTATTTTCCTCCAGCAGGTTTTAAAGGGAAAATCGGTTCGAGCTATAAACTATATGTAAAAACCTTGGTTGGGAAACAATATGAAAGCGTAGTTGAAACCATGCGCGGAGTTCCAGATATCGAGAATGTGATTAATCGTTTTGAAACCTTTGATCAATATTCGCGTGTCGATCCACGTCGTGCTGGATTTACGGTCTATTTGGACTTTAAAGATTTACCATCTGAGGGCGATTATTACATGTGGAATTGGAAGCATTTTGAGAAATTGGATTTCTGTGCGACATGTTCAGATGGTGGCAAATTCGATTTTGTGAAGACATTGGATTGCGTTCAACCTAAATTCCCGAATGATCAAATTTTGAATTATCGTTGCAATGGAAATTGCTGGGATATTACCACAAATAACGATTTGAATGTCTTTTCGGATGTATTGACAAATGGTCAACGTGTTGTAGGCCGACAAGTCGCTCGCATTCCGTTTGACGGTTGGAAGTCATATTATTTCCGTTTGGAGCAACGTTCAATTACGAAAAATGCGTTTAATTTTTATCAATCTTTGATTTCACAGGTGCAGTCTAGCGGCTCTTTGTTTGATGTGCCGGCAGAAACGCGCTTTAGTATGAACATTAAGTCTTTGAGTGATCCGACGGAAAAGGTGTTGGGAATATTCAATGTGTTCTCTGTTCGTAAGAAAATTTTCATTATCGATCGTAAAACAAATATCCCTGCGGGTGAGTTTCCAATCGTGTTCCCTGTACCGGGTGAGACCTATGCTTGTCCACCAGGATCCGTAGGATGCCAAGATTTAGCCCCTTGTATCGAAGGACCTACACGGACAAAAATTACACCGGAGGGTTGGGAGTTCTAAATTTTAAGGCCAAATTTGTGCTATGATTGGAGTTTTATTAGTGAATTTGGGTACCCCGGATAATCCGAAGACCCCTGCAGTTCGTAAGTATTTGCGTGAGTTTTTGATGGATGGTCGGGTGATTGATATACCTTACATTTTTCGTTCTTTGCTCGTGAATGGGATTATTGCCCCATTCCGTGCACCTAAATCGGCCAAAATCTATCAAGAGCTTTGGGATGAGCGTGGTTCACCACTTAAATATTATGGGGAGGATGTGGCGCGTGATTTACAAGCCTATTTAGGTGAAGGGTATTACGTTCGTTTAGCGATGCGCTACCAGTCGCCTGATATGGCTTCTGCTTTGGCGGATATGCAGGCTAAGAATCTCAAGAAACTAATTATTATTCCTTTCTTCCCACAATACGCATCCGCTACGACGGGTTCTGTGTTTGAGCGCGTGATGGAATTGATGAAAGACTGGCAAGTGATGCCAGATTTATCTTTGGTTAGTTATTTTTATGATCATCCAGATTTTGCCAAGTATTTTGCTTCCAAAGCTGCGAATTACCAAAAGGATGTTGATTTCGATTATTATTTGTTCTCTTACCATGGTGTTCCAGAACGTCATATCCGGAAAGGGGATTATTCAAAAAATACATGTGTTTTTGGAACGTGTTGTGATAGTATTACGGAGAAAAATCATGGATGTTATCGGGCGCAATGCCACGAAACAACGCGTCGGATTGCGGCTGAAATGGGCTTAAAGCCTGGAACTTTTGGGACAGCATTTCAAAGTCGCTTAGGTCGGGATCCTTGGTTGCAACCCTATACCGATGAAACCATCAAGAAATTAGTAGGAGAGGGTAAGAAAAAAATCTTAGCCTTTTCGCCTGCCTTTGTCGCGGATTGTTTGGAAACGACCATTGAAGTAGGTGAGGAGTACAAGGAATTGTTCGAAGAAGCGGGTGGAGAGCATTGGCAATTGGTCGAAAGCTTGAATAATTCACCGGAATGGGTGGGTATTTTAGAAGACCTCGTTAAAAAATCATAGTATGCTTTATTTACTTTTAAGCGTTGTATTCTCGGTATTATTGCTGGTGAATTTCAGAGCGCATGCCCGCTTTCAGGTGGATACACGCATTGCGATTTTGTTAAATTATCCTGTTTGTTTTTTAACGGCCTATTTGCATCAGCCTTCTGCGATTCCCTTTCATTGGCCTTCTGCTTCCGATACCGGTTTATTGATGGCGATGGGAATCGGGTTTGTGATTACCTTTTTGCTTTCCGGTTTTTCTACACAGCGGAATGGGATGGCGCCTACTTCTTTGGCGAATAATATCTCATTGGTGATTCCCGTGTTGATTAATTTGTTCATTCTGAAGACGGGAGGAGATATTTCGATAAGCATTTTAGCTGGATTGTTGTTCTCCTTTGCTGCGATTTATTTCTGCAGTCCGCAGGTAAGTTCGACAGCTGGCGTCAAACCCGTTGTTTCATTATTGTTGGCCGTTTTTGTCGCTTACGGTCTTACGAATACGCTTTTCAGTTATTTGAATAGTACGTTAACCGCTCAGGTAGGAGGTACTTTACCGTTTATTATGATGTTGTTGATTGGCTCCATGGCGAGCTCTGCCATCGTGTTAATCTGGAAGTCGGTGAATGGCACCTTGAACTGGAATACGAATTCTGTATTGGCCGCTATTCCCTTAGGCTTGCCTAATTTCTTTTCATTTTACTTCCTGTTGAAGGCCTTAGATGCCTACCAAAATAACGTTGCCGTTGTCTTAACGACTTATAATTTAAGTGTGATTTTGTTGAGCGCCTTGGCCGCTTATGCATTCTTTAAGGAAAAACTCTCAGGCCGACAATGGCTTGGTTTGGGATTGGGATGTGTGGGGATAGCGTTGCTCAATGGACTGTAGTGTCGCGATACTTCGAGTCTGATCTTGTTTTGTAGAGACGCGATACTTCCTGTCTAGTCCCCAGGTTAAAACCTGGGGTTAATTTATATCCCTAGGCTTCAGCCTAGGGATTAAAAAGTTTGATCGCATCACTATAAGTTATATTCTTCCTACTTCTTCACTCTTAGTTCTTCACTCTTAGTTCTTACCTCTTACCTCATCAAAGCACATTCGCCGTCTGCTCCTTAATCTTCTCCAACTCATCCTTCATGTTCACCACCAATCGCTGAATTTGTGAATCGTTCGCCTTGGATCCAATCGTGTTAATTTCCCGACCAATCTCCTGCGCCATGAAGTTAAGCTTCTTGCCATTTCCTTCTGCAAGGATGTCGATGAAATAGCCCAAGTGGGTATTCAAACGAACCTTTTCTTCCGAGATATCGAATTTCTCAATGTAATAAACGACCTCCTGCTCAAAGCGATTTTTGTCGAAATCTTCATTCAATCCTAATTCTAAAAGCGACTTTTTCATCCGCTCACGGATGCCCGGCATACGCACCAAATCTTGTTCCGAAACTTGTTGCAATCCTGTCGCAATCGATGCAATGTATTCTCTAAACTTGTCTTCGATAATTTTGCCTTCACGCGCTCTAAACTCCTTACATTCCGCTACTGCCTCTTGGATTGCTTCATAAATGACTTGCCACAAAGCTTCAATTTCTTCCTCGGTCTCTTCTTTGGTATCTTGTGAAATGCTTGTGGGTACATTCAACGCCTGCAAATACAAGGCTCCTTCGTCTAAACTTGAAACGCCTAATTCTGTAGCCACACGCTTCAATTCCGTATAATACAAGGCAATCTGACCCTGTGGTAAGATGCTCGCCTCTGCTCCATCATGATTCTTTTGAATTTGAACACTTAATTCAATCTTACCACGTTCCAATTGCTGCGTCAAGAAATTACGAATCTCAATTTCGCGTGCTGAAATGGATTTGGGGAGCCGACAAAAAATATCAGTAAACTTTGAATTCAAGGTTTTAACCTCAACACGTATTTGTAAGTCTTGCGCCTCTTTTTGGGATTTCCCAAAACCGGTCATGGAATAAATCATGCGTCTGTTTTTGTTTGTTGTTTGATCGTCAGCCCGATGGCCAATGCGATAAATATGAGTAAGCCGATGGAAGCTATGCCGTCAACTTTTTGGCCCATTTCAACTGAATAAGGCTCAAATTTGAATTCAATGGTATGTTTTCCTGCCGGTACGACTAAGCTGCGTAAAACATAGTTTGCACGTGCATGCTGAACTTCCTTGCCATCGATGTAAGCCTTCCAGTCTTTATTGCCACGGTAATAGATTTCGGAAAATACAGCTAAGCCTGTTTTTGTCGAATTTGACGAATAAGTCAAATGATTCGGCTTATATTCTTGCAATTGAATCGAAGAAACGGCTGAAGAATCCAATGCAACATTACCAATAATCGCACGATCTTGTTCTTCTAAAATTACTTGCGAAGCTGGATTAATCTTCTCAATGCCATTTAATGCCTCGTCCGCATTCTTAGCCCATTGAATCGATTGCACAAACCAAGCATTTCCTAATGCAGTAGGATTGGTTTGAACAGCCGGCTGACCCGCTGAATCCGCCACAATGATGTATTTCGTATTCAACATATTCAATACGTTCATTTGGCCAGGATTACCTGCAAAGTACTTTTCAATTAATTCCTGGTAACGACGCAATTTAGCCGCATGGTAGCCACCTAATGATTGGTGATAATAACTCGTCGTCGCATCATTCATGAAAGAAACCGTCGAGTTTAATACGCGGAATGTCCTATGATCGGCTAAGATTTGTTCGTCCACCGCCGTCGGCTGAATTTGTTCCTCCAAAGTGCTCTTGGATACAAAAGCCTCCTTGCCAAAATAGCGTTTGGCAACGGGAGTCAAGTCAAATATTCCCAACAAGACAATACCAATCACCCAAATGGATTTCTTTACTTTCGCAAGACTCGCAACATAAATCAAAGCTGCCCCCAAGAGAATAATAACCAAGCTTCTAAACGCATCTGCTTGGAACAAATCAATCCGATCCAATCGGATGCTATTCCAAATCGCTGAATTCAAGGCTTGATCTTGTATAATGGCTGCCCCATCTTGAGCTCCTTTGAAATCGAAGAATAGGTCCGGTAAAATTCCGAATAGTAAACACAAGCCGCCACTAAGTCCTAGAGCATAAAGAAGCGGTTTCTTGATTTCAGCGAAGCTTGGTTTGTGTTTGGCCAACTGGATTAATCCCATCAGACCAAGGCTCACCATTCCAAACTGCACAAACGATAAAACCATCGTAATCGCACGGAACTTGTTGAACATCGGAATGTAATCAAACCAAACATAATTCAATGGGAAATTCTTTCCCCAAGCCATCGTTAAAAACAATGTCGTGATTCCAAGAATCCACCATTTTTCGGCTGATTTGACAAAAAATGCCCCGAATAAAAACAAGAAGATCACCAAAGCTCCTGCATACGCTGGACCTGCTGTATAGGACTGCTCTCCCCAATAGGTCGGTGCCTTTTCTACAAATCCCAATACCTGATCTTCCGGAAATCCTGCATCAACCATCGTTTTGTAGGTCGCAGATTTTGTTCCGCCCAAGTCCCCTTGTGAGGCTCCTCCTTTGAAATTGGGAATCAATAAGGTTCCCGTTTCTGATAATCCATAAGACCAATCAAAGGCGTAACCACTGTCTAATCCGTCTCCACGTTTGGCATTAGCTGCTAATTCAGACTTTCCACGGGTTGTCTCTTTGGCATAATCATAGTTATTCCAAAGACGCATGCCGTGAGTTCCGATGGCTAAAATCAAACCGAGGCCCAACAATAATCCACGGCTATACCAGTCGATTAAGGTTTTGTTTCGGTAGGAGTGCACCAACATATACAATTTGTAAGCCCCAATAATGAAGAATAAATAATAGGTAATCTGCACGTGATTGGCATATAATTCCAAGGCCATTGCGAGCGCAAATACCGCCGCGCCTAACCACTTACGCGTACCCCAACACATCCGAATACCCGCAAGTACCATCGGTGCATAAGCAAGCGCTAAAACTTTGGACGTATGTCCTGCTGGAATAATGACCAAATTGTAGGTCGAAAACGCATAAAAAACGGCTCCAGCAAAGCCTAATAGGGGTGAAGCACCCATCGCCCACAAGAATAAATACATGCCTAGTAATTGAAGCATGATTAAATTCACGGGTGTCGGGAATAAATTGGTAATAAAACTCCCCAAATAACTTGAAATGCTGTATGGATAAGATCCCGAAATCTGATAAGTTGGCATTCCCCCAAACATCGAGTTGGTCCACCACGCATCCGTTCCTGTCGACTTTTTAAATTGAATGCTCTCCTGTGCCGCCGCTTGGGCCTGCATAATATCATGTTGAATCAAGACCTTTCCTTGCAACACGGGGCCACAATACAGAAAGGAAATAATGATAAATCCAATAATAACGAGTCCATGAGGGACAAAGGAGCGCAAATCAATTTTCATAAAAGCTATTGAATACTTACTAATTCTAGTTCAAATGTTAAATCACGACCAGCCAATGGATGGTTAGCGTCTAAGGTAACATGTGTTTCTGTCAAATCCGTGATGACAACTTCCACAACATGACCACCATCTTGGTGCATGCTTAGTGAAGAACCTAATTCTAATTCAATATGTGGTGGAATTTGAGCACGTTCAATCGTTACCGTATTTTCTGGAGAATGCTCCCCATAAGCCTCTGCCGCAGGAATTACAATCGTTTTTTTCTCACCAATAGTCATTCCCGTTACGCCATCATCGAAACCTTTGATCACCATTCCAGAACCTAATTGAAATTCCAAAGGTGTACGTCCAACCGATGAATCAAAAATTGCTCCATCATCGTGTTTTCCTGTGTAATGTACGGCTACTTTATCGCCTGTTTTTGCAATAGACATGTTGTTAAAATTAATCCTGCTCACACAATTGCGCCCAGGCAGTAAATAAATTGATTTCTTTTTCTAAGCTCAAAAGCCTATCCTTCAAAGTTCGGGATTTTTTTTGCTTTTTCATAAGCTATTCAGGCCGCTTTAAGCTCCTGCAATAAATATTTAAATAGCCCAAGGATAAGGTATCTCCCAAATCAGCCGCATACTGAAAATCATAGCAAGCATCGGTTACATTCCCAATGCTCATTAATTTGATTCCGCGATTAAAATAAGCCTCAGAGTAGTAAGGGTAGATGGAAATCGTTTTGGAATAATCCGAAATCGCACCTTTTTCATTTCCCATTTTCGATTTGAAATAAGCACGGTAAAAATAGTAGTCGGCATGTTCATCTTCCAAACGAATCGCCCGGGTGATATCAGCAACAGCTCCCGAGTAGTTTTCTTGAAATCCCCGACTAATTCCGCGTGTAAACAGAATTTGTGGATGTTTCGGGTATTTGGCGTGTGCAAGAGTCAACAGTTCAGTCGCCTCTTGAAATTTCCCTTCTTGAATTTTAGTCAAGCCCAAATTGTAATCGATCATACAACCGCTCAACAAGAAACAAGATAAAATAATCAGATATTTCATTACTTAAACGTTACAATGGATATTCCGGCACCTCCGCGGTCGGCATGTTCATCTTGCACCAATTTGATTTCGCGGTAGCGCTTTAATTGCTCTTTGACCAAATTGCGCAAAATACCATCGCCTTTGCCATGTAAAATACGAACCTCAGGTACGCCGAGTAATAGCGCATCATTCATGTATTGATCCAAAATCACATAAACTTCCTCGCCGCGTTTACCACGCACATCGAGCGTCAAACCAAAATGGGCCATGCGATCATTCATATCGATACCACGCATGGCAGTGCGTGCCGACTTTTCCGCTTTAGGCGCCTTAACTTGTTCTAAGCGGTTTAATTTAATCGTGGTGCGGATTCCACCTAAGGCGACAACAGCGTCTTTGCCTTTCATTTCCATCACTTCACCTATCGCACCTTCACCATCCGCTTGTTTAATCGCTACCCAAGAGCCTACCGCAATTGGTCCGTTGATTGTAGCTTTTTGTGGTGTAGAAGGAGTTACGGGGGCCTGCACCTTTAATTTTTTCTCTGAAAATTCATTAAGGCCTTTTCGGATTTCCTTGGTTACCTCTTTTTCAGCGGATTTCTCCTTGATTTCTCGAATGGTTTGTTCGATTTTCTGATTGGCATCTTTGACCAATTGCTTCGCTTCTGCCTTGGCTTGATTGAGCAAACGTTTCTGCTCTTCTTCCAAATGACTCTTCAGGCTTGCATATTGCTCTTTGATACTTTCTGCCTGTGCTAATTGAACAGCTAAACTCGTATTTTTTGCCTCCCAAATCTGCTTCTCCGTCTCCGTTTCCATTAATAACTTATCGAAATCCACTTGGTTTTTACCCAGTTTTTTTCGGGCATTTTCAATGATTTGATTCGGTAAGCCTATTTTTTGCGCAATCTCAAAAGCAAAAGAACTACCCGGTTTCCCCATGTCCAAAATGAACTGCGGTTCTAAATGGGTCGTATCGTAACGCATCGCCGCATTGAATAAACCTTGCTTGCGATCTGCTAAACTTTTCAGATTGCCAAAGTGCGTATTGATAGCACCATATGCGCCTTTATCGGCTAATTTCTCTAAGATCGATTCCGCGATGGCTCCTCCCAAAGAGGGCTCTGTTCCCGTTCCAAATTCGTCAACCAATAAAAGCGTTTTCTCCTGCGCATGCGCTAGAAAATATCGCATATTGCTCAAGTGAGAGGAATAGGTACTTAATTCATTTTCTAGATTTTGCTCATCGCCCATATCCAAAAAGATTTGGTCGAAAAAGCCCATGGTTGATCCTTCCGTTAAAGGAACTAAGCAACCGGCTTGGAATAAATATTGCAATAATCCGATGGTACTCAAAGTCACCGATTTACCTCCGGCATTGGGTCCTGAGACAACCATGATGCGTTTTTGGTCATCCAACGTGATGTCCAAGGCTTTAATTTTCTTGCCAATTTTAGCGAGCGATTCTTCTAAGATTGGATGTCGTGCGCCTTTCCATTCCACCCAAGGTATGGATTTTAAATGAGGTAAAATGGCATCGTGTTCGATGGCCCATACGGCTTTGGCGCGAACAAAATCGATGATTCCGAGCCATTGATACCAGGCTGTCAACATGGGAACCATCGGACGAACACGATCGGATAAGCGTGAGAGAATTTGAATAATTTCCCGTCGTTCCGCGGATTCCAATGACTTTATCTCATTGTTCAAAACCAAGGCATCTGCCGGTTCCAAATAAACGGTCTTCCCGGTGTCCGACTCATCCTGCACAAAGCCTTTGATTTTACGCTTATGTTCTGCAGCTAAGGGAATCACCATCCGACCATTCCGTAGCGTCAACGAAAAATCCTTGCTGACCCAGCCTTCTTTGTATGCCTGCTGAATATAAGAGTCTAATTTTTTACGTAGGTTTTGCTCTTCCGCAAAGCGTTTTCTTCGCAAATCACCTAGCGCAGCCGAGGCCGTTTCCTTGATTTGACCATTGATGTCAAACACGCGATCCAACTCTTGTACGATGGGAATGATTTGTCGGAAATTGGATCCCTGTTCTTCCTCTTTGTTGAGGTAATTTTGCGTGATCTTCGCAATTTCGGGGTATTTTTCCGCATCGATGTTCGCGAAAAAGCGAATAACTTGATAGAGGATATCTAATCCACGATGCCAATCACGCCATTCTTCAGGTGCTAAATAATGACCTTCTAGTGTCAAAGGTGCGAACCATGGGCGTAGGTCAAAATAATCTTGTTGGGGCCATTCACCCCCATGCTCCGCCATGATTTGCTTCATCTCGTGCACTTGTTCTACCCATTGTTTGACAACGGGGAAACGCGTGGAGAATTTCATTTTGGCAGCATATTCCGCACCCATCGGGCTTAGACAAGCCTCTTGGATGTGTTCCTTGATCTGTTGGAACCCTAGTTTTTCAGCAATGTTTTCTGGATAATTCATAGCTGATAATGGGTTTTAATTTTGTCGATGAGCGCATCGTTAATTTTCCAATAACTTTCTGTGGTCCAACCTGCTACATGCGGGCTGAATAAGGTCATGGGATGTGAGGCAATTTGATCAAATAGCGTTTTTTCTGTAGCTGTCCATGTGGCCAATTTTTCATTGGGCAACACATCTAAAGCCAAACCACGTAATTTACTGCTCGTTAATCCTGCAGCTAATGCTTCCAAAGAACAAACGCCACCCCGCGAACTGTTGATCAATACGATGGGTTTTTTAAATTGTTCAATAAATGCTGAATTAACCATCTCCTTCGTTTGGTCCGTTAAGGGAACGTGTAAACTTAGGATGTCAGCTTGCTCGAAAATATCCTTTAATGCATGAGTCGCTGGCGCATATTTGTCATAGGCCAAAATATTCATGTCGAAACCTTGCAGTTTCTTGGCAAGACTTTGACCCATATTTCCATAGCCGATGATGCCCAAAGTTTTGCCTTGTAACTCCCAGCCCCGATTTCCTTCGCGGTCCCAAATTCCATGGCGAACTTGTGTATCTGCTGTATTAATTTTCCGAGCTAGCGTGATTAATTGGCCGATTACATGTTCCGCTACCGCATCGCGATTGCCTTCGTTGGCACTAAAAACAGCGATTTGATTCGCTGAACAATAAGCCTCATCGATTAAATCCAATCCTGCTCCCGCACGGGCAATGAATTCTAATGTAGATCCTTCCAGTTCTTTGGCCCCGAGCGACATTTTTGAACGAAGTACTAAGCCTTGATAGCCTGCTAATTGCACCTCTTTCGGGTGAATTTGTGGCTGTTCGTCTACCTCAAAGCCCAAGGAACGTAAATCCGCAGCGAGGGATGGGTGAACTTCATCAATGATCAAGACCTTTTTTGCCATAGACTAAACGTGCATGCGGTTTTTGACCAAATCGATAGCTAGAAAAAATGCATGTAAAAACGAGCTTGGGTCAGCTTCATTTTTACCTGCGATGTCATAAGCCGTTCCATGATCAGGTGATGTACGAATGATCGGTAAACCCGCCGTGAAATTCACACCCGTCTCAAAAGCAATGTATTTAAACGGAATCAATCCTTGGTCATGGTACATGCCCAAAACACCATCAAATTCCTTGAATTGTGCTTTTCCGAAGAAACCATCGGCCGGGTAAGGCCCGAAAACCAAAACACCTTTCTTGCGGTATTCTTCTATCACCGGTTGGATGATTTCCAGTTCTTCTTGACCTAATAAGCCCGACTCGCCCGCATGTGGATTCAATCCCAATACGGCTAATTTAGGTTTCTCGATGGCAAAATCTTCTTGTAAACTCTGCAAGAAAACGTCGATCTTATTTTTGATTAATTCCTTCGTCAAGGCTTTGCTGACATCTTGCAAGGGTAGGTGACCGGTCGCAACACCCATGCGGAAGCCTTCACTTACCATCATCATCAAGGAGTTTTTCGCCTCGAAACGTTCGGATAAGTATTCTGTGTGGCCAGGGAATTTGAAGTCCTCCGACTGGATATTATGCTTGTTGATAGGAGCAGTAACTAATGCGGCTAATAATCCCTTGTCTAAATCTTGTGCGGCACGGTCTAAGCATGCAAATGCAGCTTTACCGGCTTCAGGGGTTACTTTTCCAGGTTCTACAACGGTGTTGGAATCGTCCCAACAAGTAATCAACGAAGTATGTCCTTCTGTTGCTTCTTCCATGGAAGCAATGCTTTTGATTGACCAATCTTGTAGATCTAATTGCTTTCGGTAGAATTTAACGACTTGTTGGGAGCCATAAATCACCGGTGTACACCATTTTAAGATACGCTGACTGCCTAAGGCTTTTAAAATGACTTCGGGACCGATGCCGTTGTAGTCGCCTAAGGTTATGCCAATAAAAGGTTTCGTTGCGCTCATATAAAATGGGTGAATTTTGGGCTTGCAAGTTAAGAAATTTCACAGGAAGGATGTAGATATTTTTTTCGCCTTGAATATTTTGGTAACGAAGCCTATAAAAATTGTAAATTTTCAAGTTTTGCCAAATAAAATAGCTGTCATTGTACTTAAATCCCAATTAATTTATCATTTTTGTTACAATGCACTAAAAATATTAGCATGCCAAAATCATACGTTAAGAAAATCTCGAGTCTTCTCATCGCGAACCGCGGTGAAATTGCCATCCGTATCATGCGTGCCGCTTCTGAACTGGGAATCAGAACTGTTGCGGTTTATACCTTTGAGGATCGCTATTCTTTACACCGTTATAAAGCGGATGAGGCTTACCAAATTGGTAAGGACAACGAGCCATTAAAACCTTATTTGGATATCGAAGGACTGATTGCTCTGTGTAAGTCTAAAAAAATCGATGCCATTCATCCGGGTTATGGATTCTTATCAGAAAATGTTGGTTTAGCGCGTCGATGCCGTGAAGAAGGCATCATTTTCGTAGGTCCGTCTCCTGAAGCTATGAATGCATTAGGGGATAAAGTAGCTGCTAAAGTAGCTGCCTTGAAAGCCAATGTACCGATGATCCAAGATTCGAAAGGAGATATGTCGGTGTACGAAAATGCCTTATCTGAAGCTCGCCGTATCACATTCCCCGTGATGGTGAAAGCCGCAGCAGGTGGAGGTGGTCGTGGAATGCGTGTCGTTCGTACGGAAGAGGAATTAGAAAAAGCACATTCAGAAGCGAAAAATGAGGCAAAAAATGCCTTTGGTGATGATACATTGTTCATCGAGAAATTCATCGATGATCCTAAGCATATTGAGGTTCAATTACTCGGTGACCAACACGGTAATTTGGTTCACCTTTACGAACGTGATTGTTCCGTACAACGCCGTTTTCAAAAGGTTGTAGAGGTAGCCCCTTCTTTTGGTTTAAAAGAAGAAACGAAGCAAAAATTATATGCTTACGCTTTGTCTATCGGTAAGGCGGTAAATTATTACAATGCGGGAACGGTTGAGTTCCTAGTGGATAAAGATGAAAATATCTATTTCATCGAAGTGAATCCGCGTATTCAAGTGGAACACACGATTACCGAAGAGGTAACAGGAATTGATATCGTGCGTACCCAAATCTTGGTTGCGCAAAATTATAAATTATCCGATCCGGGAATTTTCATCCAAAACCAGGAAGATATTCCATTGAAGGGTTTTGCGATTCAGTGTCGGATTACCACAGAAGATCCATCGAATGGCTTTAAGCCCGATTTTGGTACGATTATTGCTTACCGTAATGCTGCCGGTTTTGGTATTCGTTTGGATGAGGGCTCATCGTATCCAGGGGTTAAGATTTCGCCTTATTTCGATTCAATGCTTGTAAAAGTTTCTGCCAAAGGCCGTACACTTCGTGGTGCTTCTGAGCGTTTGAACCGAGCATTGTCGGAGTTCCGTATTCGTGGGGTGAAAACCAATATTCCATTCTTGCGTAATGTGATCACGCATCCTGTGTTCCAAGAAGGAAATTGTACGGTTCCGTTTATCGCGAATCATCCCGAATTATTTAACATTAAGCCTACACGTGACCGTTCTACAAAAGCTTTACGCTACTTAGGAGAGGTAATCGTGAATGGGAATCCTGACGTGAAAGTGAAGCCTTCTGCTCCTTTCCGTACGCCAATCATACCTTCTGTGGATGAGTTTGCGGAATTCCCTCGTGGACACAAACAATTATTGACAGAATTAGGGCCTGAGCGTTTCGCGAAACACATTCGCGATTCGAAACAAGTTTTATTTACGGATACAACTTTCCGCGATGGACACCAATCACTCTTGGCGACGCGTGTTCGTACACAAGATATGTTGGCCGTAGCATCAGGTTTCGCTAAAACCTTCCCGAATTTATTCTCGATGGAGGTATGGGGTGGTGCAACTTTTGATGTGGCGATGCGATTCTTGCATGAATCTCCTTGGAAGCGTTTGGAAGAGTTTAGAGAGGCGATGCCAAACATGCTTTTACAGATGTTGTTCCGTGGTTCTAATGCCGTTGGGTATTCAGCTTATCCGGATAATTTGATTGAGAAGTTCGTAGAAAAATCATCCGAATCAGGGATCGATGTCTTCCGTATATTCGATTCCTTGAACTGGATCGATGCAATGAAAGTATCTATCAAAGCAGTTCGTGAGCGCACGCCAGGTATTGCTGAGGCTGCAATTTGTTACACAGGTGATGTGTTTACGAATGAAAAGTACAACATGCAGTATTATTTGGATTTAGCGCGCCAACTAGAAGATGCGGGAGCGCACATGCTTGCCATTAAAGATATGGCTGGTTTGTTACGCCCATTCCAGGCAGAGAAATTGGTTACTGAATTGAAGAAAGCGGTTGCTATTCCGATTCACTTACATACGCATGATACAGCTTCGGTTCAATCGGCTACGTATTTGAAGGCGATTGAGGCGGGTGTTGATGTGGTTGATGGGGCTTTGGCAGCAATGTCTGGCTTAACTTCCCAACCGAATTTGAACTCTTTGGTAGCGATGATGCAAGGTCATCCTTATGATAGTGGATTGGATTTGGATGCCATGAATGATTATTCCAACTATTGGGAAGCAGTTCGTACAATGTACTTCCCATTTGAGTCGGAATTAAAAGCAGGAACAGCTGAGGTTTATAATAATGAGATTCCGGGTGGGCAATACACCAACTTACGTGGTCAGGCGATTGCCTTGGGCGTAGGGGACAAGTTTGAATTATTGAAGGATAATTATTCGGAAGCGAATAAATTGTTTGGCGATATTGTTAAGGTGACCCCATCATCGAAAGTAGTAGGGGATATGGCCATTTTTATGACGGCAAATAGCTTGTCGGCAGAGGATGTATATGCCAAAGGTTCTACGTTATCTTTCCCAGAATCTGTGAAGGATTTCTTCAAAGGAGGATTGGGCCAACCATATCAAGGTTTTCCAAAGCAATTGCAGGAAATCATCTTGAAAGGAGAAACGGCTTACGAAGGACGTCCGAACGACAACTTAGCGCCGATTGATTTTGATAAGGATTATGCGGCATTTGTTGCAAAATTCCCGGACAATGAAGGAGGCTTCTTGGATTACTTGTCATACAAAATGTATCCAAAGGTTTACGAGGATTATTACAAGAATCAAGCCTTGTATGGTGATTTATCTGCGATGCCTACGCCAGCCTTTTTCTATGGCTTAAAGCAGGACGAGGAAATCATGATCACGATTGAGCCAGGTAAAACGATCATCGTGAAGTATTTGTATATGTCGGACCCTGATGAATCCGGCTTGCGAAACATAACATTTGAATTGAATGGTCAGGCTCGCCGATTGAAAATCTTGGATAAGAACATCAAGGTTGAGCGTGCTCAACATGCAAAAGCGAAAGCCAAAGGCGATATTGGTGCCCCTTTACAAGGTCGTTTGAGTCGTATATTGGTGAAACCGGGTGAGGAAGTGAAGAAAAATGCTCCATTGTACGTGATTGAGGCGATGAAGATGGAGTCGATTGTTTCGGCGCCGTTTGAGGGGATTATTGGAAATGTAGTCTTGAATGAAGGTACGGTCGTGGAGCAAGAGGATTTGGTATTGACTTTGGAAGAAGCCAAATTGCCAGAACCTGATGTAGAGGAATACTTATTCGTATATGGAACTTTGCGTCGTGATTGTGGTAATGACTTACATCGTTTAATCGCACGTAACTCGGATTATGTGGGCATGGCGACTTATCAAGGCCAAATGTATCAAGTGGCAGATTATCCGGGAATTATTCCTTCGGAGGATGCCAAAGATCAGGTGGTAGGGGAGTTGTACTTGCTTTCAAACACGATCAAGTTGTTGAATGTCTTGGATGAATACGAGGAATTTGATCCAGAAAGCTCTGAGAAATCCTTATTTGTGCGTGAACATGTGACGGTGAAATTAAAGGACAAGGAAATTACTTCATATGCATATCTTTACAATAAACCCGTTGATTCGAAGAAACGAATTGCTTCGGGGGATTATTTAAAAGGATAATTTTATGAAAAAGCTGCTTTTGTTGTTGATGATTTCCAGTACCGTTTGGGGTCAAAATTTGTTGACAAAAGCACATTCACACAATGATTATGAACACGATAGGCCTTTTTACGAGGCCTTTTCGTTGGGCTTTGGTTCCATTGAAGTGGATGTTTATGCGGTCAATGGCCAATTGTTGGTAGCACATGATGTGAAGGATTTGAAAGCTTCTAGGACCTTTCAAAATTTGTATTTAGATCCATTAGTTCAAGTTTTAAGTTCTGGAAAAGCGGGGAATTTTCATCAATTATTAATTGATTCGAAAACTTCTGCGGATTCAACTATGCCACTATTATTGAAGGCCATCGAGCCTTATAAAGACTTATTGCTCAAAAATAATTTCCGAATTGTCATTTCGGGCAATCGGCCAGCCGTTTCGGATTATGTCAAATTCCCGAATTGGATTACGTTTGACGGTCGGTCGAATGAGGAAGTCCCTTCCTTTTTAGCATCCCATGTGGTTTTAGAAAGTGAGGCCTTTTACAAATTCGGTATTTGGAATGGAACAACTCCGATGTCACCTACATTGCGGACTAAATTGAAAAGCTATATCGACAAGGTGCATGCATCTGGCCGAAAAGTTCGTTTGTGGGCAACGCCGGAGGAATTGATGGCTTATCAGACTTTCTTGGATTTAGGCGTGGATTATATCGGGACTGATCAGTTGGTGGCTTTGGCGGAGTATTTGAAGGCAGCGCGAAGTGGGCAGTAATCAGTAATCAGTTGTCCGTTTCCTGTCGTCATGTGATCGACTGAAGTTTTCATCGTTTATGTAGAGACGCGATACCTCGCGTCTGTTTTTTGTAGATTTTGAATGATACTTCTTTTCATTGACTTTAGTCAGGGGAAAATAATTCTATGTAGAGACGCGATACCTCGCGTCTATTTTTGGTAGATTTTGAATGATACTTCTTCCGTTGACTTTAGTCTGGGGTAAATAATTCTATGTACAGACGCGATACCTCGCGTCTATTTTTGGTAGATTTTGAATGATATTTTTTCCATTGACTTTAGTCAGGGGTAAATAATTCTATGTAGAGACGCGATACCTCGCGTCTATTTTTGGTAGATTTTCATGATATTTCTTTCCATTGACTTTAGCCTAGGGGAATAAAAGTATTTAGGTTATTCGCCATAGTTCTCTTTTTTATCTCTGATTTTTTTTGTTGTTTTAGAGGTAAAACCTATTTAAACATCTAACGTCCAACGTCTAACGTCCAACGACTAATGTCTAACGTCCAATCTCTTACCTCTACCTCTTACCTCTTAACTCTTAACTCTTAACTCTTAACTCTCACCTCCCTATGTTATCACGTCGCCGATTTCTCGCACAAAATTCTTTATTAGCCCTAGCGGCATTTTTACCTTCAGCACAATCCAAAACTTATCGAATGGGCTATTCGGCCATCACATGGGGTGGAAAGGATGAATTAGCCATCGAGGAATTGTCGGGCTTGGGTTATAAAGGCATACAATTACGTGCGAATACCTTTGCGAAGTATAAAGATAATCCAAGCGATTTGAAGCAATTATTGGATGCCAAAGGATTGTCTTTGGTCATGTTTTCTAGTGGGAATGTAGAAATTGATCCTGCGAAAATGGAAGCAAATGTGGCTATGCATGTAAATCATGCGCGATTTGTGAAAGCTTTAGGTGGTAGTTCGATTCAGTTAACGAATAGTTTACGAAAAAATAATGTGGCACCTACAGCAGATGAATTAGCCCGTTTGGCAGCAGCGATGAATGAAATTGGGAAACAAACCCAGGCGATTGGGGTTCAAGCGACGTATCATAATCACATGAACCAATATGGTGAAACGCCCGAGGAGGTAGATGTATTGGTTCAAGCCATGGATCCGAAATATCTTCGTTTATTATTGGATGTAGCCCATTATCACCAGGGGGGAGGAAAACCAGCGGAGGCGGTGATAAAATACCAAAAGGTTTTACATAGTATGCACATCAAGGATGTGGAATGCCCAATCAAGGGAGATTCGAATCCTAAATCCTATAAATTCGTTGAATTGGGGCAAGGCAATGTTGACTTGGTTGGCGTTTTTGCTTCCATGGATAAAATAAAATTTGGTGGTTGGGCTATTGTGGAATTGGATTCTGTTCCCGATAAGTCAAAATTACCTGTGCAATGTGCCCAGATAAGTAAAGATTTTTTACAAGGTAAAATTGCGTATCAATTTTAGTAAATTGCCGAATAAATTAATGATATGCTAAAAAAGCGCGACGCGGCTATAGGTTTTATATTTGTTACCTTATTGATTGATGTAATGGGAATTGGAATCATTGTTCCGATGATGCCCACATTGATTCGGGGTTTTACAGGAGGTGATTTAAGTGTTGCCTCGCAATATTCCGGTTGGTTGATGGCCTCGTATGCCATTATGCAATTTGTGTTTTCACCCATTTTAGGGGGATTATCGGATCAATTCGGTCGGAGACCCGTTATTTTGGCATCCCTTTTTGGATTCTCATTGGATTATTTACTGCTTGCTAATGCTCCAAATATCACTTGGTTGTTTGTTGGCCGTATTCTTGCCGGCATCACTGGGGCAAGTTTTACAACAGCTCAGGCTTACATCGCCGATGTATCTACAGCAGAAAACCGTGCAAAGAATTTTGGTATGGTTGGTGCGGCCTTTGGGTTAGGATTTATTGTAGGACCCGCCATTGGAGGTGCTTTGGGTAATATCGATGTGCATTTACCCTTTTATGCCTCAGCGGGTTTAACCATGCTTAATGCACTTTATGGGTATTTTGTTTTGCCAGAATCCTTGAGTTTAGCGAATCGCCGACCGTTTAACTGGAAGCGTGCGAATCCGTTCGGTTCGTTAAAACATATGTCGCGTTATCATCCGCTCGTTTTAGGATTAATTGCTGGATATTTCTGTATCCAATTAGCGAGTCAGGCACATCCGAGTACCTGGTCCTATTTTACGATGAAGGTATTTAATTGGTCTCCGGATGAAGTTGGCTATTCCTTAGCTTTTGTAGGGTTAATCGTGGCTATTGTTCAAGGTGGATTAACACGCGTGATTACTCCCAAAATAGGGGAGCGGAAAGCTATTTCATTTGGTTTACTCCTTTGGGCATCCGGTTTTCTTCTTTTCGCTTTTGCTTCTAAGTCTTGGATGATGTATGCCTTTATGGTGCCATTCGGATTGGGAGGATTGGCAGGGCCGGCATTACAAAGTTTAATAACCCAACAAGTGGGTGCGAATGAGCAAGGTGAATTGCAAGGTGGTTTGACTAGTCTTCAATCCATTACGACGATTTTAGGGCCACTTTTTGCATCGAACTTATTTGCTTATTTCACGACATCAGAACATAATTTTCCTGGGGCCGCATTCTTTGCCGCGGGGATTGTAGGGTTCCTTGCATGGGGAATTATCATGCGTTCGATCCCGAAAAATAATCAGTAAACTGATAATTGGTTTGATTCCATGTTCAGTGGAATGAAATATTGTTGTGGAATCAATACCTTTCGGAAAAATAAACCCTTATGAAAAACACACGTAATGCATTCATGTTAGGCTTGCTTTTATGCGGCTCTATCATCTTAAAAGCTCAATCAACAGAAGAAGTTTTGAGTAAACATCAAGCTGCCATGGGAAGTCCTGAAAAATGGTCAGCTGTTAAAAGTTTGGTGATGAAAAATAAATTCAGTGTTCAGGGGATGGATATTGAAAGTAAAACATCGATTCTGGTTGGTCAAGGCTTTCGTACGGAGGTAGAAGTAATGGGTAATAAGATTATCACAGCAATCAATGGTGAATCGGGTTGGATGATGCGACCTGCCATGATGGGCGGTACGGGTGAGCCTGAGCAAATGCCAGGAGATCAAGTGAAATTAGCTGCATCGCAGAAAAATATTGGATCAACATTAATCAATGCCCTAAAAGATGGTGCAAAAATTGATTTAGTCAGCAAAGAAAAGCTAGATGGAGCTGATGTTTACTTGTTGAAGGTAAGCAAGGCAAGTGGTGATGAATCCCAAGTTTATGTGTCGGCTACAACGTATTTTATCGTAAAAGTGACAGGCAAATTAAAAGCCAATGGCCAAGAAGTTGACACGGAAGTTAACTTTTCAAATTACAAGGCTGTAGATGGATTGTATTTTCCATATACGATGGAAACAGCAAGTCCAATGGGTGGAATGATGACGGTAGATACTGTTTCGATTGAGCTTAATCCAAATATTGATGTGAATATTTTTGCGAAGCCAACTAAATAATAGTTTGCGTTTTAAAAATTCAGGGGGGCTAAAAAGTCCCCCTTTTTTATTCCTAAAAATTCGTAAATTTGCCGTTTAATAAACCAATAATGAAATATCTATATTTTCTGCTTTGTTTGAGTTTTCTGTTTTCATGTCAATCAGATACTAGTTTTAATCCGCAAACCAAAACAGAAATATTGTTGAGTACTACTTGGCAGATTCAGGAAGTAATAGCCAGTGGTTATTTAAATGGGACGGTTTATCAGCGAGGGCGTACCGCAGATGGCTCGCAATATGATATGTCCAAAGTGCGTTTGACATTCAAATCGGATGGTACTTGTGTTGCAATTGATAATACCGGAAATAACTCCGCATCCGGTAAATGGAAGTTAATTAATAATGACACCCAATTACAAATCTCGGATACCAATTACTTTGTATTGGATGGAATAGGTAATATTGAAAACCTCATTAAATCTGAATTTACTTTTTCTGGAACACGTACTTACAAGTCGACGTATGTCGATGCTTCAGTTAGAATGGTGCCAGCTTCTTAAGGTAAATAAGTGTTTATGTGATTTCTTGCCATGTAAATCGCCTTTTGAACATCGTCATCTGAGCCTTCAAATGCTTTATCTTCTACTTCAATTACGATAGGTCCGCGGTATCTAATGTCATGCAAGGCACTGATGAATTTCCCCCAATGTATATCGCCTAAACCCGGCAATTTCGGGGAATGATATTCCAATGGATTCGACATGATTCCAACGCGGTCTAATTTGTCTGGATAGACCTTAACGTCCTTTAAATGAATGTGATGTAACTTTTCTGCATAGTGATAGATTGGGTATAAATAATCCATCTGTTGCCAAACCATGTGCGAAGGATCATAGTTAAGTCCAAAATTCTTCGAAGGAATAATGTTGAAAAGTTGATCCCAAATCTTAGGCGTAGTTGCCAAGTTTTTACCTCCTGGCCACTCATCATCTGTAAAATACATAGGGCAGTTTTCAATCCCTATTTTGATGTTTAACGAGTCTGCTAACCCAATGATTTCAGGCCATACCTCTTTGAATTTATCCAAGTTGTAAGCGACGTTTTTGGTATAATCTCGTCCAATAAACGTATTCACAACTGGAATTTCTAAAGCCGCCGCAGCACGTATAATCTTTTTTATATGTTCTCGGTAAAACTGTGCCTGTTCCTCATTGGGGTCCATGGGATTGGGATAATATCCCAACGCAGAGATTTTTACGGGGTGTTGCTTTAAATAGGTTTTCAAATTCAACAAGCCCAAGGAATCTAATTGGTCCACTGCGATGTGACTTACGCCCGCATAGCGACGGGTATCGCTATTTTGTGAAGGCCAACACATTACTTCGACACAAGAGAATCTTGCGCGAAGGGCAAAATCCAATACTTGTTCCAAAGATAAATTGGGCAAAATTGCTGAAGCAAAACCTAATTCAAGCATCTTATTTTTTTTCTAAAAGGTAATACAATGCAAATGAAAATGAAGCGATCCAAAGGCCCACTGCCTCACGCGCTAGTTCTTGATTCATTGTTTTCATGGCCAAGCCATCTGTCATAAATCCTTCCCAAGCTGTCATCTCTACCCATAATTGTATACCCGCAAATGTGCTTAGTACAAACAATACGAGCATTAATTCTTTGTTGACCATTCCTCTAAATGCTTGGAATGACACATAGGTGGCAACGCCATAAATAGGAACCCATAAAATGGGGTCCGGATCATTAAATTGCCAATAAGTAAATAAGAGAAAAGTAAGGGAAAAGAGGATTCCCAAAAATGAGGTGGCTTTTTTCGTTTTCATTAGGTTAGTTACACAGGTTAGTTACGGCCTCTTTGGCTCCAGGATATTTTAATTTTTGTGCTTGTTGTAAAGCAAAACAAGCTTTGTCTTTCTCGTTAACTTTATAATAACTTAAGCCCATGGCATAAAATCCTTTTCCAAAATTGGGGTCAATTTGCACACATGCTTCAAAATCTTGATTGGCTATAGCATATTTTTCTTGTTGGAAATAGATATTCCCTCGATTGTATAAGGCATTAATCTCTTTGGTGTTTTTTGAAATACTCAAAGAGAAGTCGGCAATGGCGGCGTCCGGTTTACCCAAGGCTGCTTGTACAATACCATGTTGTAAATATGCTGCGCTTGAATCTGGTTGTAATTTGATGGCTGCCTCGGTAGGAGCTAATGCTTTGGCCCAAATACCTTGTTCCATTTCAAGTGCACCTAAGTTCATCTGCGCTGAATATAATGATGGTTTTAATTCAATGGCTTTCTGGTAATTCGTTCTAGCTTCGTCCCAGTTTTTCTCTTGAAATGCGATAACCCCTTGCAAATTATAAGCTTCCGCTAAACCAGGATTTTTCTCTAATGCTTTCTTAATCGCTTCTTTGGCGGATACCGTTTCTCCTTTTTGTAAACGACTCTTCGCTTCTTGAAGCCAAGAATCAGCATCTGAAGAGCAGGCAAGTAGCATTAAGGAAAGGCAGAAATAAGAAAGGATTCGCATATTTTTAATTTGAAATTAAAGTTAAGGGGTATTCGGAAATTATTGGCATTTATTTTGAAAAAAGCGCAGATTTTGCCATATTTGCATCGGCAAATTACCAGCTCCCGCTGAATCCTCCAGGTCGTGAAAGAAGCAAAGGTAGGTTGGTTGTAGCGGTGAATTTGCCATTTTTTTTTGCCTTTATAAACCTCCCCATATGAAATTTTTTATCGACACGGCGAATTTAGCCCATATCAAAGAAGCTCAAGATTTAGGCGTTTTGGATGGTGTAACAACCAATCCCTCTCTAATGGCCAAAGAAGGCATTAGCGGAAAAGATAACGTTTTACGTCATTACAAAGCAATTTGTGACTTAGTTGATGGTGATGTTTCTGCGGAAGTGATTGCTACAGATTACGAAGGTATGATCCGTGAAGGTGAGGAGTTAGCAGAATTGGATGACAAGATTGTTGTGAAGATTCCGATGATTAAAGATGGTATCAAGGCATTGAAATATTTTTCAAATCGGGGTATTAAGACCAACTGTACGTTGGTTTTCTCTGCGGGTCAAGCGCTTCTAGCTGCTAAGGCTGGAGCAACTTATGTTTCTCCTTTCATTGGCCGTTTAGATGATATTTCATTTGATGGCATGGATTTGATTGATCAAATTCGTGTGATTTACGATAATTACGAGTTCGAAACTCAAATTTTAGCTGCATCTGTTCGTCACCCGATTCACATTATTAAATGTGCTGAAATTGGTGCTGATGTAATGACAGGCCCATTGTCTGCGATGTTAGCCCTATTAAAACACCCATTAACGGATAGTGGTTTAGCAACTTTCTTAGCTGATCACGCCAAGTCTAACCAATAATTTAATTTTTATGTCTGTATTGACTTTTGAAAATGTTCATATCTCGCAGGAAGGAGTTCCTACTTTAACAGATATATCGTTAACAGTTGAGGCAGGTGAATTTTATTATTTGATTGGTAAGTCGGGTTCAGGAAAAAGTACCTTTTTTAAAGCTATTTTCGGTGAATTAGCCATTGATGCGGGCTCCGCTCAAGTTGCTGGCTATGATTTGGTGACTATTAAAAATCAAGATATTCCGTATCTGCGCCGTAAATTAGGATTTGTATTTCAAGACTTTCAGTTGTTGACCGACCGCAATGTAGAGCGGAATTTAGCTTTCGTATTGGAAGCTACCGGTCATCAAGATAAAGCCGAAATCAAAACACGTATCGAAGCTGTTTTGGAACAAGTAGGTATGTCAAACGCGATTCATAAGCGCGTACATAAATTGTCCGGTGGAGAGCAACAACGCATCGCGATTGCTCGTGCTTTGTTGAATAATCCGCTATTAATTCTTGCAGATGAGCCCACGGGTCATTTAGACCCTGAAGTTTCGATGGAAATCATGCAATTATTCAAACAATTGACTCAGCAAGGAACTTCGATTATCATGGCAAGCCACGATTACCACACCATCGAACGTGTTCCAGGAAAAATCTTGAAATGCGAAGGTGGTCATATCGTGCCTGTAAGCTCTCTTTAATCAATTATTTCCCCGTCAAATAGGTTACTGGAATGATACATTCCTCTAGCGAAATACCGCCATGTTGGAAGGTATTTCGGTAGTGGTTAACATATTGATTGTAATTGTTCGGATAAGCAAACATGTAGTCTTCTTTTGAAAAGACATATGAGGTAGAAACATTGGGTTTCGGCAAGAATAATTGTTCTGGTTTTCTGCATACCATCATCTTACTAGAGGCATCCCAGTTTAAATTTTTCCCCTGTTTGTAACGAAGATTGGTGTTTGTATTACGATCTCCAATGATTTTAATCGGGTTTTGTACGCGAATCATGCCGTGGTCTGTAGTAATAATCACTCGCCCTTTTTTCTCCGCAATGCGCTTCAAGAAATCGAACAGCGGTGAGTGCTGGAACCAACTCGCCGTTAGGCTACGGTATGCGGATTCATCAGGTGCTAGTTCCTTAATCATGGCCATGTCGGTCCGTGCATGGGAAAGCATGTCCACAAAATTATACACGACGACGTTCAACTGATTGGTTAATAATTTATTGAAATTATCAACTAACTGTTTGCCCTGGTATTGATGAATAATTTTATGATAAGATGCCTTCGCATCGATTCTTAAGCGTTTTAATTGCTCATTTAAGTAGAACTCTTCATGCTGGTTATAACCCTCCTCATCTTCCGAATCCCCTAAATCAAACACCCATTTGTCGGGATAATTTTTTTGAATCTCCATCGGCATCATGCCTGCAAATATGGAGTTTCGGGCATAAGCCGTTGTCGTAGGTAAAATAGAATAATAGGTCTTTTCATCTTCCACTTGGAAATAATCTTGGATAAATAATTCCAAGGTTTTCCATTGGTCATAACGTAAGTTGTCAACCAAAATAAAGAAGAGCGGGGACTTATCTTGTAGGCGCGGAAAAACATGTTTGCGCATCATCAAATGGCTCAAAATAGGCGTGTCGCTATTCGGTTTCTGTAACCAGGATTCATACGTATTCTCAATGAATTTACTGAAATGGACGTTTGCTTCTGATTTCTGGTTGATGAGCACCTCCGACATCGATTTATTCTCTGTCTGATCGATTTCCAGCTCCCAATAGGTTAGCTTTTTATAGATTTCAGCCCATTCTGCCGCGTTTAAATCATCTTGATAACGCATGGAAAGTTCCCGAAATTCTTGTTGGTAACTTAAATTCGTCTTCTCCTCTTCCAAACGTTTTTTGTCAAAAATACGCTTAACGGACAATAGTAATTGATTTGGATTCAGTGGTTTAATGAGGTAGTCAGCAATTTTAGATCCGATAGCATCTTCCATTAATTCCTCTTCCTCCGATTTTGTAATCATGATAACTGGAAGATTTGGACGAATTTGTTTAATCGCAAGTAGTACTTCCAATCCTGTCATTCCGGGCATATTTTCATCCAAAAACAAAACATCGAATTTTTGTTTATGGACAAGGTCCAAGGCATCCGCACCGGAATTAACGGCCGTGACTTGATAACCTTTGCTTTCTAGAAATAAAATATAGGGAGTTAATAAATCAATTTCGTCGTCTGCCCAGAGAATGGAATAATTCATATGTTAGTTTTTATCACCTAAACGAATCATTAGGTTTTTATTGCCTTTAATTCCTTAAAAAATGTTAATGTCAAAAAGCTTTACGGCAGGTTAAATTTAACTAAATTTGTGCAGGCTATCATTGCATGTATGTCAAATAATTCTCCGATTTCTTTCTCTCAAACGGCATACGAAAATCTCGTGGCGCTCGTCCAACAAGGTAAGATGCCCGAACCGTTTTTGCGTGTCGGCATGCGTGGTGGAACGTGTGGGGGGACCTATGTTTTGGGATTTGATCAAAAAATGGAATTCGATGAGGAATACCTGATTCAAGATATTCCTGTCGTCATTGACAAGAGGCAATTGTTATTTGTTTTAGGTACGGAAATAAGCTTTGAGCCGAGTGCCAACGGATTTTATTTACACAAACCAAGCCCCGTTATATGAAGTTTGCTGCCATAGATATCGGCTCGAATGCTGCTCGTTTACAGATTTCCAGTGTCCTGGAAAATGACGGGATGATGAGTTTTAAACGTGTTGAATATGTGCGTTTTGCCCTTCGTTTAGGACATGATGTATTTAGTCAAGGAGCTATCACGCCGGAATCAGAAGTCCGCGTGTTTAAATTGCTGCATGCTTATAAATTGTTGATGGATTTGCACGAAGTGCAAGATTATGCGATCTGCGCAACTTCTGCCATGCGGGAAGCTTCCAATTCGGCAGAACTTGTTACGCGCATTCATAAGATTTTGGACATGAAAATTCAAATCATTGATGGTACTCGTGAAGCTGAATTAATCAATGATGTGGTTGTTAAGTCCTTAAACCCGAAAAAGAATTATCTGCATATCGATGTGGGAGGAGGTTCAACTGAGTTGAATTTTTATCGTAATCAGGAAAAATTTGCTTCTAAATCATTTAAGATTGGCTCGGTTCGTTTATTAGAGGGAAAAGAAAAAGAAGGTGATTGGGATAAAATGAAGAAATGGATTTCGCTTCAAATGGAATCGTTGAAAGGTCCCGTTTACGCTGTTGGAACTGGTGGGAATATTAGTAAATTGTATAATTTGTCAACACAAGTGAGTGATGATAAGACAATGGATATTAGTGAGTTACGTCGAATTTCCGACTTTATTAGTTCCTATTCCTATGAAGAGCGCGTGAATAAATTGCGCTTGAACACGGACCGTGCGGATGTCATTGTGCCAGCGGCTTCGATTTATTTGACAGCCATGGAATTAGCAGGATGTCAAACAATCTTTGTTCCAGATTTGGGCTTGAAGGATGGAATTATTCAAATGTTGCACGAACGGATGCAACAGCGGAAAAGATCAATCAGCTAATCGATATAATACGCCCATTGAAAGGATTTGGGAGAATTGCCAATTAGGGTCTTGGTCATAATCTTTGAACAGCACAGCTTGTAAATTCGTGCTAACATATTTGTTGACCTTCATCGTAAAATTCGCATCTAAACGATGCACAACGCCATTTGAATACCCCATGCGGAAATAATCGATTAATGCTGAATATCGCGCTTTCATGTTGATATTTTGAAAGATGTCTTTCTCGATGTTCATCAAGTATTGAAATACGAACTGATTACGAATATTGTCTCCTGGTTTCTCCAAACCAAATAATCCCGCATTGGAAATCCGATCATCAAATACGAAGGTTTGGCGTAAACTACCTACACCTATTCGTGTATAGAATGACTTGTCTGGGTGGAATTCAAAACCCATCGAAGAAGTAAGATATGCGGGAGCAAAGATATTGGATACCAAAGAATCAACGGGTATGCCTGCTGCATTCTTCTTACCATACTCAAAACCTTGAAAAAACTGAGATGAAAAGTTGGTCGACCCATAAAAATCCCATTTGGGACTAATGCGATAACCGGCTTTAAACTCATAAAATATCCGGTCAACATTCTTTCGAAGACTTTGGGTTCTGTTTTGAAGAAAACCTACTTGTAAGTTTAAATCACTGTTTAAACGCCAATTGTTATTAACGACTTTGGCTGAATGATTTAAAAACCAACCAATGGCAAAGGTATTTGTACCACCACCTTTCCAGTTGTCAGAAAAGCTCGATTGATTGATGTTAATCCCAGTATTAAAATCCTTTTTCCATTTGCTCGCCAAGCTATCCGCAAGCACCTCGGCTTTTGCCGTAAACATGCTCAAACATAACAAGACCAAGAATAAGAATCGTTGAATCATAAACACAAATGTACAAAAAGGTTTTGCCTAATTAATCTGCTTTGTCGGCTTTTACATGCCAAATTTTCACTGTCGAATCAAAGCACTCTCCGGGTGCCAATATGCGTAAACCGTCTCCGGTATTGAACGCGTCGGTATTTGCCGACATCGGTTCTATTGCCACACAGTTTGAATTTTCAGGTGCAAAAACAACTAAAAAAGGGAAGTCGATACTGGATTGTTCGAAGTACAACGATTCCTTTTTCGACTTATTATACAATTGGGTGATATGTTTATCTTTGGATTTCAAACGAAATACGTTGTCTAATACTTCTTCGCCTAAATTCACTCCTGCACTCGCATCATAGTTTTCCTCGCGCAAAGGAATCATTTGGCTATCGGAATGGAATTTGCTCAAGGAATCAAATCGAATGCTCCAGTCGGCGAGATTCCCTTCCGTCAGCCTAAAATATGGATGCCAACCGCATGCAAAAGGCATATTGCCTTCTCCTGTATTTTTTGCAGTAAAGCGCATTTGGAATATATTCTCTTCGGTAAACGAATAGATTAATTGCATCTCAAAAGGGAAGGGGTAAGCTTTTTCTTCCGCATTATATAGATAGCTTAAAGTTGCCTTTGAATTTTCCTGGCTTATTTCAAAGGGTTTTCGTGCCAAAAGCCCATGAATCGCATTGCCTAAATTAGGCTCATTGATTGGTAATTGATAATTTCTTCCTTCAAAGGAATAATTCCCGTTCCTCACACGGTTTACCCAAGGGCTCAATAAAGCACTGGGATGGTACGGGTTTTCGTTGTTGGCGAACTGATCTGAAAAGGGTATGTCGATGACATTTCCATTCCAATTTAATTGCGTCAACATGCCACCATAAGCGGGAATGAGCTCAAAAAAAGCGGATTGGTCCGGACTTTGAATGCGTACTATTTCCATATTGTTTTTTCTTCAATGCCCATGCCATAGAGGGCAAAATCATATTTGACTGGATCTCGCGGATCTAAAGCTCGCAAGGTATCTGTTAGTTCCAATGCTTTTTTCCAATTCGTTGGCCCCGGTTGAATCAATTGCAAACTTTCCGCCGTTCGTAAGGCATGTACATCTAAAGGGCACACTAATTGGTGTGGCTGAATTTTATGCCAAATGCCAAAATCAACACCCGCATCGTCTTTCCGGACCATCCAACGTAAAAACATGTTGATGCGTTTGCATGCTGAATTCTTAGCCGGGGATGCGATATGCTTTTGTGTTCGAACAGGCGCAAATTCATCATCGAAAAAGCGTTCATAAAAGCGATTAATCGCTTGTTCAACGCTTGGTTCATCCGATTGATTAGGGCCTGCAAATGCATCCTCTAAACTGTTATGTGTCTGGTAATGCCTTTGGAAAAATGAGATAAAATATAAGGCATCGGTAGCGTTGAAGGTTCGATGTTTGAACGTGTCAAAGCGTTTTAAGTCACTTTCTTGATGATGTAAAATGAATTCATGGGGTGCTCCATCCATAAAGTTAATTAATTCATGCGCTTTGGAAATTATGGTTTTCCTTTGGCCCCAAGCCAGCATCGACACCCAAAATCCCATGATTTCGATGTCTTGTTTCTTGGTAAATAAATGCGGGATTTGAATCGGATCATGCTCAATGAAACGCACATGATTGAAAAAATGGAATTTCTCGTCCAGTAATTTAATCACATGCGCTTCCATGGCTTATTTACGATTTCCGAAGAACGCTAATACACGAGAAGGCATTGATAATGCCCAAACGGCAACGGTTACGACCAATGAGAATGCGGCAATAAACGGATAAGAGAGGATGAATAATACCTCAAATGCGATTGTTCCTGCCGTGATAGGTCTTTTACGTTTCGCCATCTTATTGTACTAAATAGCTGATTTCCGCACGAATACGTTTGTCCACAGCATTTAATCGCTCAAATGCTTTAGGTGATAATTTGATGATCAATTTGCTATCGGTATTCGGTAGACGCCCAATTACCTTAACCCAGATACTTTGTCCATTGGCTAAATTTTTAACTAATACCAAAGTCCCAATAGGTGCTGATTTATGTAAGGCTAAATATTTGCCAGAATTGTCTGGCACATCGATTAATTCAGCCATGCCTGTTTCAATCGTTTTGCGCATGCCATTGGCATCTGTTTGTTCAGCCACAGCTGTGGGCGCTTTTGTCTCTTCGCTTCCTTTGGCAGGAAGTAGTGCTGATTTATCGATTGGCGTTGTTGCAGCTGGAGCGGCTATGATTAGCCGTTGGCCTTCCTTCAATACGTCGCTCGTTAAATTATTCCACTTACGAATTTCAGCCATGGTGACCTTGTACAGATTCGCCACAGTCAAAAGGCTTTGTTTCGCCGTTACGATATGAATGCCATTATTTTTAGCGGGCTCGACGGGAGCTGATGGCTTTTCAATAGGTTTAGCCACATTACCTAAGGTGTTCGTGCTCTCGTCCAAGTAGTGTAATGGAATAAATACCAATTCCCCCGAATTAACCGGTATTTCGATCTCAGGATTTACCTGTTTGAACTCGGTTAATGAAAGATTGAAGTGCTTCAATACGCTAAAAAGGCTTTGTTTAGCCCCTATTTTATACACCAAATAGGTTTTATTGTTTTCCTTTTTGAGTCCCAAGGAATCAAGGCTGTTGCTCATGCCTTTGAATGCACCTAAAAGCATGAAAAAGAGGACTGTATAACGTATTTTATAAATCTGCATAGATGAAAAGTTCACGTTTATCTTTGATGAAAAATAGCGTATTTTGAACGCATTGGAAGGTATGATAGCCCATTAAATCGCCTTCGGCTAAGGTCTCTAAAAACAGCGTATTGAATTCGTAATCACAAATTCTTAGCTTATTTTTCCAAGCGTTCTCGTAAATATAATAAGAAAATATCAGCTTATCGGAGCCTTCCCAATAATCAATTCCTTTTCCAATTTTTTCCTCAAATTTTTGATTAAATAGGGTCGCGAAAGATTGGAATTCGGCTTGGCTTTCCTCGAAATGCATCGGCGACTGAATCTGGAGCTTTGATTCTGTTTGTGACCTTGTAATCTGACCCACTATTTTTCCAGATGCTAAATCAATAATTCCTTGATACGTGAGCAAATGTTGGTTTTCAAGTGAAGTCCATTGCTTGAGTGGTATCGAATAGCGTAATTTTCCACTGGGGAAATCATAAGCCTCCAATCCTTCTATTCCCGGTTTTTTGCCTTGTCGGAGCTTTAAAAATACACCTCCGTCGGTGAGGCCGGCCAACCACTGTAAGGGCTTGCTTTGTTCGTTTGCTTGCGGGATTTTTACCAGGTCGAGCGTATGAAGATTTAACGTGAATGCTTGGATTTGCTCCTGTTGACGCGTTTCAATCCATACCTGCGGTTCGGTTATTGTTCCCCAGTAACCCAAGCTCCAAATCGTATCTGTAAAAAGGTGATTGAATATTTTTCGCATAATTCAGAAAGCATCTTCGTCAATTATGTGCAAATTTGAGAAAATTTCGTCACTTATATCACAACATTGATGCACGACAAGAAAGTAATTGCCATTATTCCCGCTCGATTTGCTTCTACCCGTTTTCCTGGTAAACCTTTAGTTGATTTAGGTGGCAAACCGATGATACAGCGCACGTATGAACGCGTCATGGCTGTTCAGGGTTGGCGGCGTGTTGTCATTGCAACGGACGATTTACAGATAAAAGTGGTAGCGGAAGCTTTTGGAGCCGAAGTGATTATGACGCGTGCAGATCATGTTTCAGGTACAGATCGCTGTGCTGAAGTTCTCAGTAAATTGGGTGCTGATTTTGATTATGTAGTTAATATTCAAGGAGATGAACCCTTTATTGAGCCGGCCCAATTGCAAGAATTAGCTATTGGTTTTAAAACGAATGCGCCCATTTTGACGCTCATTAAACAAATTTCGGAAGTCGATACGCTTTTCTCGGTGAATACGCCGAAGGTTGTAATTAATCAAAAAGGAGAGGCTTTGTACTTTTCCCGACAAACCATCCCACATCTACGTGGAATTCCTGAGCAAGACTGGCTTTCGAACCACCAATTTTTCAAACATATCGGTTTGTACGCTTATCGTGCTGATGTATTAATTGAATTAAGTCATTTGAAACCAAGTCCTTTAGAATTGGCTGAATCGCTGGAACAATTACGTTGGCTCGAAAATGGATATACAATTCAAACGATCGAAACGCAATTCGAAACGATGGGAATTGATACTCCCGAAGATTTAGAAAAAATCAAAAAAATGGGTCTACTTTAAGGGAATTTCGGCTCAGACTTTAAGCCATTTGTGGTATATTTGCAAGATTATGCAGAAGCCATCTATATACGAACAATTACGCCATCGGGTTTTAGTCCTGGATGGTGCAATGGGTTCATTGATTCAAGAATATAAGTTATCAGATGCCGATTATCGCGGTGATCGATTCAAGGATTTTCCACACGAGGTAAAGGGTAATAATGATTTGCTTTCTATTACTCGTCCTGATGTTATCAAGGAAATTCATGCCAAATATTTTGAAGCGGGTGCTGATATCGCTGAAACGAATACCTTTTCAGGTACTTCCATTGCGATGGCCGATTACCACATGGAGGATTTGGTTTATGAATTAAACTACGAATCTGCGAAAATTGCACGTGAAGTAGCCGATGAATTTACGGCTAAAACTCCTCATAAGCCTCGTTACGTGGCGGGATCTATTGGGCCAACGAACCGTACGCTTTCTTTATCGCCGGATGTGAATGATCCGGGATATCGTGCCGTTACGTTTGATGAATTAGTTGAGGCATATACGGAACAAGTGCGCGGATTAGTGGATGGAGGAGCTGATGTTTTATTGGTCGAAACCGTTTTTGATACGCTTAACGCCAAAGCAGCGCTTTTTGCTATAGACGAGTTTTTCAAAACAAACCACAGCAAACCTTATTTGCCTGTCATGGTTTCTGGGACGATTACGGATGCTTCTGGGCGGACATTATCGGGACAAACGACGGAAGCATTTTTAACTTCCATTTCGCACATGCCGTTGATGTCAGTAGGCTTAAACTGTGCGCTTGGAGCGGATTTGATGCGTCCATATGTCAAGACCTTAAACGATAAATCACCATTTTACGTTTCTGCTCACCCGAATGCGGGTCTACCGAATGAAATGGGTGAATATGATCAGAGTCCTGAGCAAATGGCCGAAGTAATTGAGGATTTCTTGCAGCATGGTTTTGTTAATATTATTGGAGGCTGTTGTGGTACGACCCCCGCACACATTCGGGCGATTGCAGAAGTGGCAGCTAAATATGCGCCACATCAATTGCCTGTAACAGGTCATAATCAAAAGCTTTCTGGCTTAGAGCCTTTGGAAATTACTGCATTGACCAATTTTGTCAATGTTGGAGAACGTTGCAATGTAACGGGGTCCAAGAAATTTGCTCGATTGATTCGTGAGGAGAATTTCGAAGAGGCAATTGCTGTTGCTCGGGAGCAAGTTGATGGTGGTGCGCAGATTTTGGATATCAACATGGATGAAGGAATGATTGATGGCGTGAAAATGATGCCTCAATTCTTGAATTTGTTGATGGCAGAGCCTGATATCGCACGTTTACCGATCATGATTGACTCCTCTAAATGGGAGGTAATCGAAGCAGGATTGAAATGTGTGCAAGGTAAATCGGTGGTTAATTCCATTTCCTTGAAGGAAGGGGAGGCAAGATTTATTGAACTCGCGCACAAAGTAAAGCAATACGGTGCCTCTGTTGTTGTTATGGCTTTTGACGAGGCTGGACAAGCAGATTCTTATGAACGCCGCATCGAAATTTGTGAAAGAGCTTATCGGATTTTGGTGGACGAAGTTGGATTCCCTGCTGAAGACATCATTTTCGATCCCAATATTTTAACAGTTGCCACGGGAATCGACGAGCATAATAATTATGCCAATGATTTTATCAAAGCAACGAAATGGATTAAAGAAAACTTGCCTCTAGCCAAAGTATCGGGTGGAGTTTCAAATATTTCCTTCTCTTTCCGCGGAAACGAACCGGTTCGAGAAGCGATGCATACCGTCTTTTTATATCACGCAATCAAAGCGGGTATGGATATGGGTATCGTGAATGCAAGCCAATTAGGCGTGTATGACCAAATCGAACAACCGCTTCGTGATTTGTGCGAGGATGTCTTGTTAAATCGCAATGCCGAGGCAACAGAGAAGTTGGTAAATTTTGCCGAGACTGTTAAGTCGGTTGGCAAAGAAGCTGTCGTAGATGATGCTTGGCGTTCATTGCCTGTGAATAAGCGTTTGGAGCATGCTTTAATTAAGGGTTTAACAGAGTTTATTGACGGGGATGTTGAGGAAGCTCGCCAATTAGTTGAGCGTCCAATTCAGGTGATTGAAGGTCCATTAATGGATGGAATGAACGTTGTGGGTGACTTGTTTGGTGAAGGGAAAATGTTCTTGCCTCAAGTGGTGAAATCGGCGCGTGTCATGAAAAAGGCCGTTGCTTATTTATTGCCTTTTATTGAAGCGGAAAAGCAAGGAGGCGAGAGTTCTTCTGCGGGTAAAATCCTTTTAGCTACGGTTAAAGGTGATGTACATGATATTGGTAAAAACATCGTAGGTGTTGTTTTAGCTTGTAATAATTATGAGGTTATTGACATCGGTGTGATGGTTTCTTGCGAGAAAATTTTGGCCGCAGCGAAAGAACACAATGTTGATATCATCGGTTTATCGGGCTTGATTACGCCATCCCTAGATGAGATGGTCTATGTGGCCAAAGAAATGGAACGCCAAGGGTTCAAAGTACCTTTGTTAATTGGTGGCGCTACAACTTCACGCATCCATACTGCGGTGAAAATTGATCCACATTACAGTGGACCGGTTATTCACGTGTTGGATGCATCTCGTTCGGTTCCTGTAGCTGGCCGATTATTGCAAAGTGATTTGACTTCGCAAGAAATCTTCAACGAGATTAAGCAGGAATATGCGGAATTGAGAGTTTCGCATGCCGCACGCCAGCAAGAGAAAAACTATTTGTCGATCGAACAAGCGCGTCAAAAGCCATCTGGTATCGATTGGACTGGGTTCAAAGCCTCTAAGCCAAGCTTCTTAGGTGTGAAATATTTCCAAGATTATGATTTAGCCGCAATCGCGAAGTATATCGATTGGACTCCGTTCTTCTCCACTTGGCAATTGTCGGGCAAATACCCTCGCATATTCGAAAATGAGACCATCGGTCAAGAAGCAAGAAAATTATTCAATGATGCGCAAGCCTTGTTGAAGGAAATTATTGACAATAAATTATTGACAGCCAAAGCGGCTTTAGGCTTTTTTCCAGCGAATAGTTTTGGAGATGATATCGTTTTGCACGATATCGTTGAAAAAGTCAAAGAAGTTCCATGTGACAAACATGGTGTTCATACGCACATCGAATGTGATGTCATTCGGAAGGATGAAACGTCTGATTCTAGTGCTTGGTTACATCATTTGCGCCAACAAGGTCAGAAGTCGGCGAGCCTACCAAACCGTTGTTTGAGTGATTTTGTCGCTCCTTTACAAAGTGGAGAGACGGATTATGTAGGAGCTTTTGCTGTTACAACGGGCGTGGGTATTGAAGTGTTGTTGGAACGCTTTGAGAAGCAACACGATGATTATAATTCGATTATGGTGAAGGCATTGGCGGATCGTTTAGCTGAGGCTTTTGCGGAATTGATGCATGCAAGGGTTCGCAAGGAGTTTTGGGCATATGCGGCAGAAGAAAACCTCTCGAATGAGGAAATGATTTCAGAGAAATACCAAGGAATTCGTCCGGCGCCTGGTTATCCGGCTTGTCCAGATCATACGGAAAAGAAACGTTTATTTGAGTTATTAGACGCTGAAAAGCAATTAGGGATTGAATTGACGGAAAGTTATGCGATGCACCCAGCTTCTTCAGTTTCTGGTTTCTATTTCTCTCATCCGGAAAGTACCTATTTCGGTTTGGGGAAAATTGCCAAAGACCAAGTAGTTGATTATGCTGCTCGTAAGGGAATGCCAGTTGAAGAGATTGAGCGGTGGTTGAGTCCCGTTTTAACCTATGATGTTTAAGATTACATGACAAAAATTACGGAATATTTAGCTGCTGCTCAGGGTAAAACCCTCTTTTCAATCGAGATAATTCCTCCGATGAAAGGCCAACATTTGGGTGAACTCGTTTCGCACATTGAGCCCTTGATGGAGTTTAACCCTCCATTTATTGAGGTGACTTACCATCGGGAGGAATACATCGAGAAAATGGTGGATGGAATCTTGAAACGTATCCCGATTCGCAAGCGTCCCGGTACACTCGGAATTTGTGCAGCTATTATGCAGAAATTCAAGGTTGAGGCGGTTCCTCATGTTATTTGTGGTGGTTTTACCAAAGAAGAAACCGAAGATTTCTTGATCGATTTACATTATTTAGGCATTGAAAATGCATTAGTATTACGTGGAGATCAGGAAAAAGGGGAGGTGCGTTTTATTCCTAAGCCAGGTGGTCATGCCTATGCGAATGAATTAGTGGCCCAGGTACATGCCATGAATCAAGGGATTTTATTACATGAGGAGACGGAGTCTTTGCCGACCAATTTCTGTATTGGAGTAGCGGCCTATCCTGAAAAGCATTTCGAGGCAGTTTCGTTGGAAGAAGACATGCGCTATTTGAAACAAAAAGTAGATGCGGGAGCTGATTACATTGTGACACAAATGTTCTTCAACAATCAACATTACTTTGATTTTGTGGATAAATGTCGGGCCATGGATATCCATGTGCCTATCATCCCAGGTCTAAAGCCTTTGGCAACAGCACGTCAATTGGATATTTTACCTGAAATATTCCATTTAGAGATGCCTGAGGCATTGGCCTCTGAGGCAAAAAAATGTGCTAACAATGCAGCAATTAAGCAAGTTGGCATTGAATGGGCAGTCCAACAAGGCAAAGAATTGATACAAGCGGGAGTTCCAGCATTACATTTCTATACGATGAGTAAGTCGGATAGTGTGCACGCCATCGCATCGCAATTGTTCTAGCTCACATGTTTCCAGTTTTCTCCTTTTTTGATACGAGTTACCTGAGTTGAGGTAATGCCGAATTGCTTGGCAATCATTTTTGGCCTACTTTTTCCGGAAAGTAACATCTGCTTAATGATTTTGACTTTTCCTGGATTGAGTTTATAGTGACGTCCGGTAAGCGGTTTACGTTTATTGATATTTGCCGGATTTCGCTTATTATGCTCCGTTAGTTCCGCGCGCGTCACCCATTGAAGGTTCTCGGCTATATTATTCAATTTATCGTAGTCCTTGTGGATGACAAATTGATATTCTGAGGATTTATGGCTCACGAAATGTAATGCCACTAATTTATGTATGTAATAATTAAAATGTTCGGCACCAATTCGGATATTCAGCGTTCGATATCCTTGTATACTCGAACCTTGCAAGATTTTTTGATTCCGGTTTCGGATTCGTCCAAAATTTGAAATTTGGTAAGATTGATCGGTCGGAATAGGCAGTTCAATAAACGCCCATTTTTCCGTCCAGTGAGATGGATGTAGCATTTGATATTAATTAGTGGTTGTTATCGCGTGTTAAGCTACGCTAAAAACGCGAGATATTTTATTAATATTGTACCAATAAACTGATAATATGCGCGTCTTAGTTTACGGTGCTTCAACAAATCCTGCTCGATATGCTTATATCGCAACCAACTTATTGTTGGAGAAAGGTCATGAAGTGTTTTTAGTTGGGATAAAAAAAGGAGATGTTGCTGGGATTAGCATTCAACATAATCAACCGATTATTCCTGATATTGATACGGTAACATTGTATGTAGGGCCGGCACACCAACAAGATTTGTTGGCATATATCGAGCAATTAAGCCCCAAGCGGGTAATCTTTAATCCAGGTACTGAGAACTCATCTTTGATGGCTGAATTAATTAAGCAGGGAATTCAAGTAGAAGAGGCCTGTACGCTTGTTATGCTGCATACAGGCCAATTCTGATTTAGATCGCTGTTAGCGTAAATTCGAATTCTTCCATAATAAGGTTTGCCAATAATTTCTTGCAAGCCTCCGTCACAATTTCATTCGCCGCCGCTTCAGTAGCTGCCTCTAATTGCAAAGTAATGTGCTTTCCGATACGAACATCAGCTACTTGCGTGATATTTAAGTTTTGTAAGCCTATGCGAACTGCTTTTCCTTGTGGGTCAAGAATTTCTTTTTGTGGCATTACATTGATTTCGGCGATGAATTTCATTTTTGAAAGGATTTATTTAACGAAAGAATACCTGATAAAGCAATATAGGATATCACCAAAACAGGGAAAGCTGCAAATTTAAACATTACTAGCATAGCAACGCAATAAATTAAGAATAAGTATCGACTTTGATTGTCGGCCCAAGTCCAAGTCTTGAATTTGAATGCCATGAGCGGTAATTCAGATACCAACAAATAGCTCATCAAAATGCTGTAGATTAAAAGGCCTTTGTAATGTAAAATGTAGGCCGTGTATTCAGGTTGGAAATGTAATATAAGTGGCAAGGAAGCTACAAGTAATCCGTTAGCCGGTGTAGGTACTCCAATAAACGAATCTGTTTGTCTGGTATCAATGTTGAATTTGGCTAATCGATACGCCGACATTAATGCCAATGAAAACACCATAAACGGCTTGTAGAATCCGAGTGGCCCCACTGTGCATTGGGCGCCACAGCTTTGCTCTACTAAATTGAATAGCATAAAGCTGGGTAGGACGCCAAAAGAAACCATGTCGGCCAAGGAATCTAGCTCCTTGCCTAAATCAGAATAGGCATGTAATAATCGGGCAAGAAAACCATCTAAAAAATCACAGACTAAGGAAATGAAGATGCAATACGATGCATAAAGTACATTTCCTTGCATAACAAAATACAAACCCATGCAACCTGCTAAGAGATTTCCTAAGGTCAATAAATTAGGGATTTCTTTTTTCATGCTTTGACAAATGGATTTGCTATTTTTTCTTCTTCGATACGTGTAGAAGGACCATGACCCGGAAATACCACAGTTTCTCCAGGCAAAGTATATAGTTGTGTTTTGATGCTATTTACGAGGTCTGCGTGATTGCAAAAAGGAAAATCCGTCCGACCAATACTTCGTTTGAACAATACATCTCCACCAAATACCCATCCCATGGATGCTTCATAAAAGGCAACATGCCCGGGTGCGTGACCAGGGACAAATAGAACTTTGAAGTTCATTTCGCCAATTTGGATTTGTTCATCATTAGCAAGCCAACGGTCTACTTCGGCCGTTTGGAAATGGGGAAATCCATAGACTTGTGCACGATTCGATGCATCGGCCAACAAGGGTTTATCTAATGGATGAAGGCAAAATGGAATTTGGTAGGTTTGTTGGAAATAAGCAACACCTAGCAAGTGGTCAATGTGTGCGTGTGTATTTAAGATATATTGAAGCTTAATTCCTTTTGATTCGATGAAATCATGCAATTCTTTTCGTTCGTCATAGGTATAGCAACCTGGGTCAATGATAACACCCATTCCGGCATCATCCCACACCAAATAGGAGTTCTCTTGGAAAGGATTGCAGGTAAAGGATTTTTGATGAATCACGAAAAAATATTTTGGTGCAAATTACGGATTTTATGAGCGTCCCAATAGAAAGATGCAGGGTTTTTTGTGTAGATCGGGCTTTTCCTCCGACCACTGTTTCAGGGTTTTCGTTTGTGTAAAACCTGCTATGTCTTGAATGTTACAACCAATTGACAGTAATTGATTTCCGGGTAATTGTTGAATTAAGTCCTCCAGCATCGCATTATTGCGGTATGGCGTTTCGATGAAGAGCTGGGTTTCACCCAATTTCTCCACGTCTTTTTGAAGCATTTCGATTCTTCGTATTCTAGCTGCGCGATCGATGGGTAAATAGCCATGAAAGCGAAACATTTGGCCCGAAAAGCCAGAAGCCATTAATGCGAGTAGGATAGAAGAGGGGCCAACTAAAGGTTGAACTTCGATGCCTTTCTCTTGTGCGATGGCCACGGCTAAGGCACCCGGATCTGCTACACCTGGGCAACCTGCTTCTGAAATGACACCGATGGATTCAACGGAATTGTATTTGTTGAAAAAGTCGGAAACCGTTTTTCTGTCGGTATCCTTATCTAATATTTCAAACGTTAGCTCATCAATCTGAATGCCTAATTTCAATTCGCTAATAAACCTGCGGGCCGTGCGAACATTTTCCACGAGAAAGTGCTTGCATTGTAATACGGCTTGGCGAACTTCCTCTGGGAGCACTTGTGATGCAGTTTGTTCAGCAATGGGGCAAGGGATGAGCACTAATTTCATAGAATCTCTTTTAATGCTTGAACGAAAGCTTCCGGTTGGTCGGCCTGTACCCAATGGCCGGCATTCGGGATTTCGATTAATTCAAAGTTGGGGAAAATTTCCGCAATGTAGCGTTCATCCTCCGGTTGAATATAATGCGAATTCCCTCCTTTGATAAAATAGGTGTTTGTTTCGCAGGCATTTTTAACGAACAATTCATGTCCTACCACATCGATGTTTTTGGTAATGACAGCTAAGTTGATTCGCCAAGCAAATTGGCCATCAGCATTTCGATATAAGTTCTTGAGTAAAAATTGGCGAACCCCTTCATTTTCCTCGAATCGCTTCATGTGATCATTGGCATCGTTTCTTGATTGAATTGCCTGCAGGTCTACTGAATTTAATCCAGCCAAAATTTGTGTATGGTGCACCGGGTAAAATTTAGGAGCAATATCCACTACGATAATTTTCTGCGCGATTCCAGGATAATTTAGGCCAAATTGCATAACCGTTTTTCCACCCATGGAATGCCCGATGATGATGGGATTTTCTAAAGCATGATCTTCTATGAATTCTAATAAGTCGGCAGCCATGACCTGGTAGTCAAATTCGTCCGACCAGGGGGATTGACCATGATTGCGTTGATCCAACAAGAAAACGCGGTTGGTTTCCGCAAAAGCTTTGGCGATACCAAGCCAGTTGTCTGATGTGCCAAAAATTCCATGTAAGATAATGATCGGGGTTCCCGTTGTTCCAACGGTGCGGGCAAATAGTTTCATTAGGCTAAATAAATGGCTTTTTCTTGTGCTTCAATCAATTCTCCAATCGGGCTTAATTCAAAGCCTTGTGATCTGGCAAAAGTTTCAAATTCAGATGTATGTGAGGCGTCAATGGCAATTAACAGGCCGCCTGAAGTTTGCGGATCAGCACCTATAAATCGTTGGCGTTCGTTGATCTCATCGCTTAGTCGGTGACCATAGCTCGCAAGGTTTCTCGAAGTTCCACCTGGAAAGCATTTTTGGTCTAAATAGCTATGTATATTTGGAAGTAAGGGAAGTGTATCAAATTGAATCTTCGCACTTAATCCAGAACCATCAGTCATTTCCACTAAATGACCAAATAATCCAAAACCAGTGACATCCGTTAGTGATTTTACATAGGCTAATGGGCCGAGTTTCTCACCGAAGGAATTTAGTGTGCTCATTTGTTTAACTGCGCGAGCTAAATCTTCAGGGCTAATGATTCCGCGTTTTTGGCCCGTGGAAAGAATACCTACGCCCAAAGGTTTCGTAAGATAAAGTTTACAACCTTTCGTTGCCGTATCGTTTTGTTTTAATTCGGCTTTTTTAACTTTTCCCGTGACTGCTAACCCGAAAATAGGTTCTGGGGAATCGATGGAATGACCTCCAGCTAAAGGAATACCAGCTTCTGCGCAGGCTGCTCGGCCGCCTTCTAGGACTTTAGCCGCAATTTCGGGGGCTAATTTATCGACAGGCCAACCGAGAATCGCAATCGCTAAAAGGGGAGTGCCACCCATGGCGTATATATCTGAAATAGCATTTGTCGCGGAAATTTTCCCGAAATCAAATGGATCGTCAACAATTGGCATGAAAAAATCGGTTGTTGAGATCACCGCTTCACCATTCTGCCAATCGAAAACGGCGGCATCGTCTCTGCTTTCATTTCCTACTAATAGGAGTGGGTGGTGTTTCTTGGGTGTATCTGATTTTAGGATGGTGTCTAAAATCTGTGGTGAAATTTTACATCCACAACCTGCTCCATGTGAAAAGGCCGTTAATTTAATGGGTTCCTCGCTCTTGTGCATATTTGAATAAATCTTAGGCAAAATTATTCTTTAAATAGTTAAAAATTATCTTTCTGTTAAATTTAAAATGTTTTTAGGACTAATCTAGGGCTGCATCATGCGAATAGGTAAATTTAATATAGCTTTAATACTAAATATCAGGGGGTTAAAGGGGAGAAGGCACTAAATCCTTTTCGTGTATTTTTGGAGTATTTGATTTTTTAGGTTTATTTTGTGGCTTAATTCTTCAATTTCAATTATAACTAAATTCCAAATTTATGCAGAGAAGATTTATTACTCAATCTGTGTTATTAGGAGCATTTTTTATGCTTTTGATGGCATTACCCATTGGGCAAGTGTTTGCACAGGGTTCTACCACTTCCGCGTTAGCGGGTAGTGTTGTTGATGAAAAGGGTGAAGGCTTACCGGGAGCTACGGTAATTGCTATTCACGAACCTACAGGTTCACGTTATGGTGCGTCTACACGTGCTGACGGTCGTTACAACATCGTAAACATGCGTGTGGGTGGTCCATACAAAGTTTCAGTAACTTTTGTAGGTTATAAAGAAGCCGTTCAATCGGGTATTGTTTTGACTTTGGCTTCAGAGCTTCGTCAAAATTTCAAATTAGAGGTTAATCAATCTCAATTGGAAGAAGTTAAAGTTGTTGCGTCTCGTTCATCTGTGATTAACTCAGGTCGTACAGGTGCTGCTACTACGGTTTCTAACAATTCGATTACGACATTGCCTACATTGAACCGTTCATTAGGTGATTTTGCTCGTTTAGATCCACGTGCAAATGGTTTGAACTTCGCAGGACGTAACGCATTGTATAACAACGTTACAGTAGATGGAGCATTTTTTAACAATGCTTTTGCTTTGTCACCAACAATTGGTGGACAAGCTGGTGCATCTCCAATTTCAGTAGATGCGATTGATCAATTCCAAGTAATCATTGCACCTTATGACGTTCGTCAAGGGATGGCTACAGGTGCGAACATCAACGTAGTAACGAAGTCGGGTACAAATAATTGGACAGGTTCGGGATACTATTTTGGAACTGACCAAGGGTTAGTTGGTAACAAAATTGGTGATGTTGTGAACCAATACGGTACATTTGCTCGTGGCCAATTCGGTGCACGTGTAGGTGGAGCGATCATCAAAAACAAATTGTTTATTTTCGGTTCATATGAGCAAGAAGCACAAACAGATCCAGGTTCTAACTACGTTGCAAAGCGTACAGGTACTGAGCCAAATGCTTCATTAGCAACAGCGGCTGATTTAGATCGTTTGAAAGATTTCTTGAAAACGAAATACAATTACGATCCAGGTGCTTATGAGAATTACAACAAAGAGAAGTTTTCTCAAAAAGCTAATATACGTTTAGATTGGAATATCTCTGATAAGCACAAATTGAACTTCAAGTATAACTACTTACGTTCTTACGCAGATATTTCACCATCTAGCTCAGGTTCATTAACTGGAGGACGTACTCCTTCAGCTACGACTTTACCTTTCCAAGGTTCATTGTATCGTATCAACAATAACTTGGATTCATACATCGCTGAGTTAAACTCAACGTTCTCGAATTCAGTTTCAAACAACTTTACAGTTGGTTACACTGCAATGCGTGACTTCCGTCAATCACCAGTAAATGACAGCCCATTCCCAACAGTTGATATTGCAAATAACAACTCGACTGAATTAACTGCATTTGGATATGAGCCATTCTCGGCGAATAACATTTTGGATTCAGATATCTTCCAAATCTCAGATAACTTAACAATCTACAAAGGAAAGCACGTTTATACGTTTGGTGCTGCTTTAGAAGCTAACTCATTCCGTAATGGTTTTGCTCCTAACTACTATGGAGGTTTCCAATTTAAATCTGTGGATGATTTTATTAAATCAGCTAGTGGTGATTTAACAGTTGCTCCAATGCGTTATGCGGTACAATGGTCGAACTATTCTTCTTTCCCATTTGCTGAAATGAAGGGTACGACATTCTCAATTTATGGTCAAGATGAGATCACAGCTGCGAAAGGTTTGAAATTAACTTTTGGTCTTCGTGCTGATGGTACTTCATTCCCTGAGTTTAACGATGCGAAATATACTAATACGTATGTTCCAGCTTTGACTTTCCGTGATGGTGTTAAATTGTCAACAAACAAATTCCCAGAAACAACGGTATTGTGGTCTCCACGTTTCGGATTTAACTGGGATGTGAAAGATGATAAAACTACACAAATTCGTGGTGGTTTAGGTATCTTCTCAGGTCGTGTTCCTTACGTTTGGTTGTCTAACCAATTGTCTAACAATGGTGTATTGTTCGGATCAAAAACAGTTACGGCTGCTGCTGACTTGAAAAATTATCCATTCAATGCAGATGTAAATGCTTACAAGCCTGCAGTTTCAACGAATTTGATGCCTACAGCTTACAACTTAGCTGTAACAGATCCTAACTTCAAATTTGCACAAGTATTCCGTGCGAACTTAGCTATTGATAAGCAATTTGGTGATGGCTGGATCGCCTCATTAGAAGGTATCTATACAAAAGATATCAACGCTGTTTACTTGGTTAACGTGAACCTTCCAAACTCTGCTGTGAAAGCTGTAGGTGCGGATAACCGCGTAATCTATTACACAGCGAATGCAGCAGGTATCCCAACATCTACAAAGAACAACCAAATTTATGGTTCTTTGAAAGGTGTTAATGCTCCAGCAGATGGAATTAACACAGTAACAAGTCCAAACATCTCAGATGCAATCTTAATTAAGAATACAGATTTAGGTTATTCTTACGCATTGACTGCGTCGATTTCGAAATCATTTGAGAATGGATTGTTTGCTTCATTAGCTTATACGAATTCAGATTCTCGTTCAGTGAATGATGGTGGTTCAATCGCGCAATCACAATGGAGAGACCGTGTTGTATCAGGAGATCCAAATGAGAACGTAGCTTCTTATTCATCTTACATGCAATCACACCGTTTCAACGCTTACGGTTCTTATAAATTGAACTACTTGAACGAAAAAGCAGCGACTACATTTGGTTTTACTTATTCAGTAGCTCCAGCAGGTCGTTTCTCTTACACGTACGCAGGTGACATGAATGGTGATGGTCAAACGTCAAATGACTTGATGTACATTCCTCGTGGTCAATCTGAAATCATGTTGAAAGACTTAGGTACATACACAGCGGCTCAACAATGGAATGACTTAGATAAGTACATTTCTCAAGATTCATACTTGAACAGCCGTCGTGGACAATATGCTGAGCGTAATGGTGCTGAGTTACCTTGGCAAGCAAACTTTGATTTCAAAATCATCCAAGATTTTTACATCAAAGTAGGTGGTCAAAAGAATACATTACAATTTACATTGGATGTGTTTAACTTCGGTAACTACGTATCTCCACAATGGGGTCTAGGACAATCATCAGTTCGTGCTGGTTTAATTACTTACACGGGTAACGATGCAACAACTGGTAAGCCAGTATTCCAATTCCCTTACCGTGCTGGTACTACACCATTGACAGATTCATTCCAACGTAACTTTGGTTTAGGATCTCGTTGGCAAGCACAATTCGGTATCCGTTATATCTTCAACTAAGATATTCCAAAACCGAAATAAAAAGGCTGCTCGAAAGAGCAGCCTTTTTTGTTTGTAAATTTTCTTTGGCAAACCTTTCAGGATTGCCAAAGTTTGAGGCGTTCTCACGCCGATTCCTTTGATTGTAGAGACGCGATACTTCGCGTCTTTTTAGTCAAACTATTGGTTTCAGACGCGAAGTATCGCGTCTCTACAGTATGGGTTTTCAGACGCGAAGTATCGCGTCTCTACAGTATGGGTTTTCAGACGCGAAGTATCGCGTCTCTACAATATGGGTTTTCAGACGCGAAGTATCGCGTCTCTACAATATGGGTTTTCAGTCGCGAAGTATCGCGTCTCTACAATATGGGTTTTCAGACGCGAAGTATCGCGTCTCTACAATATGGGTTTTCAGTCGCGAAGTATCGCGTCTCTACAGATAAATGGCAAAAAAAAGACCGGGGAAACCGGTCTTTAAACTAAAACTCTTTATGATGTGCCATTCGATGTAAATCTTCCGGGCTTAATGACTTAAAGTATTCGTAAGTGATTTTAAGTCCTTCAGCACGGGATATTTTGGGTTCCCAACCGAGAATCGATTTAGCTTTGGTAATGTCCGGTTTACGTTGTTTCGGATCGTCCGTAGGCAAAGGAAGTGAAATTAACTTTTGGCTTGTGCCTGTCAATTTGATAATTTCCTCACCAAATTCCTTAATCGTAATTTCATCAGGATTTCCAATATTCACCGGGTGCGGATAATCACTCAATAACAAACGATAAATACCTTCTACTAAATCATCTACGAAGCAGAAAGCACGAGTTTGAGATCCATCACCAAACATCGTTAAATCTTCTCCTCGCAATGCTTGTCCAATGAACGCTGGCAATACACGGCCGTCATTCAGACGCATACGAGGTCCATAAGTGTTGAATATACGAACAATACGTGTTTCTAAGCCATGATAAGTATGATAGGCCATCGTCATCGCTTCTTGGAAACGTTTGGCCTCATCGTATACTCCACGTGGTCCTACCGGGTTTACATTTCCCCAATATTCTTCCGGTTGTGGATGAACAGTAGGGTCACCATATACCTCCGATGTGGAAGCGATCAAAACGCGTGCATTTTTAACACGTGCTAATCCTAAACAATTATGAATTCCCAAAGAACCAACTTTCAAGGTTTGAATTGGGATCTTTAAATAATCAATCGGAGATGCAGGAGACGCAAAATGTAAGATATAGTCTAACTCGCCCGGAACGTGAATAAATTTAGACACGTCATGGTGGTAGAATTCAAAATGTTCTAATTTGAACAAATGCTCAATATTCTTCAAATCACCCGTAATCAAATTATCCATGGCAATCACATGGTAGCCTTCTTTGATAAATCGATCACACAAATGAGAGCCTAAGAAACCGGCTCCTCCTGTTATTAATATTCTTTTCATGACAATTAGTTAACTGATTGGCGACCTACTGAATAGTACGTGTAACCTAATTCTTGCATTTGTGGTAATTCGTATAAGTTCCGACCATCAAAAATGACTTTGTTTTTCAAAAGCGTTTCCATGCGGTCGAAATCCGGCGTTCTGAATTGTGGCCATTCTGTAACAATTAATAAGGCATCAGCCCCATCAATGGCATCATAAGGAGTTTTGGAATACTCTACAATATCACCAATTTGCTCACGTACGTTTTTCATCGCCTCAGGGTCATACACGCGTACTTTACATCCTAAGGCTAACAATGCCTCGATGTTGTACAAAGCAGGAGCCTCACGAATATCATCTGTATATGGCTTAAATGCTAATCCCCAAATGCCGATCGTTTTACCCGCTAAATCATTTTTGAAATGTCCCTGAATATAGGGCATCAATTTCGTCTTTTGTAATTCATTCACCCGCATCACCGAATCCAAAATGTGGAATTGGTAATCGTTTTCCTCAGAAGTCTTCGCTAATGCTTGAACATCTTTAGGGAAACATGAACCCCCATAGCCGATTCCAGCGAATAAGAAACGCTTGCCGATACGTGAGTCTGTTCCAATACCTCTGCGTATGTCGTCTACGTTGGCTCCAACTTTCTCACATAAGTTGGCAATCTCATTCATGAACGTAATCTTCGTAGCCAAAAACGCGTTGGCCGCATATTTGGTCATTTCAGCTGAACGCTCATCCATAAAAATGATCGGATTCCCCTGACGAACCAATGGTGCATATAATTTGCTCATTAATTCTTTTGCACGATCTGATTGTGTTCCAATCACCACGCGATCAGGTTTCATAAAATCTTCTACCGCAACCCCTTCACGTAAAAATTCAGGATTAGATACAACATCAAATGGAACTTTTGCCTCTTTTGAGATAGCAGTATGTACCAATTCTGATGTTCCTACGGGTACAGTACTCTTGTCGATGATTACGGTATAGTCTTTCAACAAGGGTCCTAAATCATGAGCAACTTTCAAAATGTATTTTAAGTCGGCAGAACCATCTTCTCCTGGAGGCGTTGGCAATGCTAAAAAGATCACTTTCGCGCCTTCAATACCTTCAGACAAAGAAGTCGTAAAGTTTAATCGGCCTTCATTTACATTCCGATGAAACATATCCTCCAAGCCGGGTTCATAGATAGGAACAATCCCATCCTGCATCTGCTTGATTTTTGCTTCATTAATATCAACACAGGTTACATGATTTCCTGTTTCTGCAAAACAAGTTCCTGTTACCAGTCCTACATATCCTGTTCCAACTACCGCAATTTTCATATAGCTACTTTCTTGATTTAGTTCAAAAATTGACCTCTAAATTAGGTATAAATCTTTAAATAATATAATTAATGGTCTACTTAGTTTGAATTATCCGACCAATACTGCCTGAAGGTTCCATGCAATTCAGCCAATTCGCTAGTGTCGTGGATATATCACTTATTTCTGTTCGTGTGCTTATCTCTTGTGGCTTAACTTTCCAACCATAAAACAATAATGGCACATGCGTGTCATAAGCATATACGGTACTATGTGAGGTTCCTGTTTTGTAACCGATCAGCCATTGCGGTTTTAATAACAACATGAAATCTCCACTGCGTGCCGGGTTATAACCGTTTTGTAAGATGTTTTTATATTGACTAATGATTGATGCTTGGCTAATCGATTGTAAATCAATCAAATCAGCAAAACCCTCCTGTTTCTCCATAGATTGACGAACAACTTGGTATAAATCAGTACGAGAAATACCCATTTTTTTAATCGTTGCAGCATTGAAATGTAGTTGGGAATTATCTTCACCTGTCAACAAATCCACATCCCCATAGGCTGTGATAAGGGCCTTTTTCAAATCAGCGACAGCTTTTGTACGATCAAAAATGCCTCCAGGCAATTTTTTACCTTTGATAAATCCAGGAATTTCTGCCACAGCATGGTCTGCTGTCAAAAACACCAATACCTGATCTTTCCCATATTGTTTATCCAAAAACGTTAATAATTCCGCAATATCACGGTCTAAACGTAAATAGGTGTCTTCTAATTCAATAGATTGTGGGCCAAAACTGTGGCCTACATAATCAGTTGATGAAAAGCTGACTGCAAGAAAGTCGGTCGTTCCATGTTTCCCTAATTGCTCCTCCTGCATCGCTTTGATTGCGAAATCCTTTGTCAAAGTATTACCATAAGGGCTCGTCCGAATGAGTTCTAACGGATTCCCGCCTTGTAAAGTATGTGGAAACACGGGAGCTGCCTCACCTGCCATTTTACTTTCAAATTCGCCATTATCAGGTGCGCTAGCTAGGTAACTTTCGATGGGATATAAAGTGTTCCAACCCAATTTGGTGTATTTCTGTGCTCGCTCCTCCGCATTGAATGCTTGTACCCATGTAGGTAATTCTTTCATATAAAATGAAGATGTAATCCAACGACCTTCTTTGGAATCATACCAATATGCCGCGTTTGCTGTGTGTCCACCTGGAAGAATGGCTCCACGGTCTTTCAATGCAATCGCAATTGTTTTGCTTTGGTAGTTTTGTGAAATTTTTAATTGGTCCGTAATTGTGCTGGTCCACAAATTTTTGGGTGACATAAAACCCGTTTTTCCCGTCGTTCCAACGGTCGTAACGGTAGAATCATCAGTACAATATACTTTTTTGCCTGTTGCGCGATCCGTCCAATCATTCCCAACAATCCCATGAACAGCTGGCACTGATCCCGTGTAAATGCTGGCATGTCCTGCCGCTGTAACGGTAGGAGCATAGTTATAATGATTGTCTTGGCAATTTAAGCCTTCGCGCATCATGCGTTTCAATCCATTTTCACCATAGCGATTCGCAAAGCGGTACAAATAATCGTAACGCATTTGATCGACTACAATGCCCACGACGAGTTTTGGTCGAGCGGCTTTGTTTTGCGCGGATATAAAGTGGCTGCTTAGGACTAGTAGGCCTACGAGTAAACTAGTTATTTTCATAATAGGAGGGGAATTGAGCTAATTTGATCGTTTCTTGTTTGTAGGAATCGATTTGATAAATGTGATTTTCTTGGCCATTGGTTAAGACCAAATATTTGGCTTGATTCTTTTTTTGATACTGGCTTGCTTGCTGGAAGGTAACCGATGTAATTTCCACATGAGGCGCTTTACATTCAATCAACATAAACACCTGACCTGTTGAATCAAACACTTGTATATCTGTCCGCCTATTTAACTGATCAATTTTGTGGCTACGTTCGATTTGAATGGTACTTGCTGGATAACTTAGATGCTGCGTCAGGTAATTTAAACAATGTTGGCGAACCCATTCCTCTGGAGTCAGTAAGCGGTATTTTTTACTGATCCCATCAAAAATGAAAAGTTTTCCCTCCTTTTGTGTTATTTTGTAATCAAATGCAGGAAATACAGCGACTAATTCAGACGAAGCAAGCATAAGTTGAGCTTAAAGCTAAACCCTAAATTAATCTATTTGTTGATTATTTTCATTAACAAACCTTACATATTCATGAAAACAAAAGAAGAGATTGTACAAAATTGGTTACCGCGTTACACAGGAACTCCTATCGAAGCATTTGGTCAGTATATTCTTCTGACAAATTTCAAGAATTATGTAGATATGTTTGCCGCAAAATTTCAAGTTGAAATTTTAGGCCAAGATCGCCCGATGCAAACTGCGACGGCAAATAATATTACTATCATCAATTTCGGGATGGGTTCTCCAATGGCCGCAACGGTCATGGACATTCTATCTGCTATTTCACCTAAAGCTGTATTGTTTTTAGGTAAATGCGGAGGATTAAAAAAGAATTTACAATTAGGGGATTTAATTTTACCCATCGCTGCGGTGCGTGGTGAGGGAACATCCGATGAATATTTACCTAAAGAAGTTCCTGCACTACCTTCATTCCGATTACAACGTGCCGTGTCATCTATGATCAAAAAACACGAGCTTGATTATTGGACGGGCTTAGTTTATACAACCAATCGCCGTGTTTGGGAGCACGATGAGGTCTTCAAAACCTATTTATCAGATATTCGTGCCATGGGTATCGACATGGAAACAGCGACTATTTTTACGGTGGGATTTGTTAATAAAATACCCCATGGAGCTTTATTGCTTGTTTCTGATAATCCAATGACTCCCGATGGAGTTAAAACGGAAGCCTCTGACAAAAAAGTCACGACGAATTATGTAGACTCGCACTTGCAAATTGGCATCGATTCATTAATCGAATTAGCCAATTCAGGGGAATCAGTTAAACACCTACGTTTCGAGTAATTAATTACAGTGATCGCGAATAACTTGGTAGGCTTGATTGTAACCTAGTTCACCTGATTTACTCAAGTCTAGGCAACCTGTTGTATCACCCAATGCCAGTT
>Ga0228700_1000108_pt1 | contig 84892 bp, 79 predicted proteins | sample McNCre317_Aug_MG_FD_178019 | JGI IMG/M metagenome (GOLD analysis project Ga0228700, IMG submission 178019) | Freshwater microbial communities from McNutts Creek, Athens, Georgia, United States - 3-17_Aug_MG | ecosystem: Environmental > Aquatic > Freshwater > Creek | place: USA: Georgia...
AACTTGCCACCGGCGTGCAAGCGGGTGAACACCAGTTCAATGACAGGCGCTTTTTCTTCCGGGTGCATGCCAAACGGAATGCCGCGGCCATCGTCTTCGATGCTGACCGAGCCATCGCTGTGCAGCGTGACACTGATCTTTTTGCCATGTCCGGCCAAGGCCTCGTCAGCCGCGTTGTCCAACACCTCTTGGATGATGTGCAGCGGGTTGTCGGTGCGGGTGTACATGCCCGGACGTTGCTTGACGGGTTCGAGTCCTTTGAGAACGCGAATCGAGCCTTCCGAGTACTGGGGCGGTGTCGTGGTTTGCTTTGTAGCCATGGGGCGGCATTGTAGACAGATTCAAATCTTGCACTGTATAAAACCACAGACAAACATTTCTCAAATCAAACGGGAACAAAAAACCCGCATGACAGCGGCCGTCGCCAGCATTGGGTAAAGTCGCAGCATGACTCACCACAACAAAACACTGCCCATGTGGCAAGTGCTGGCCTGCGGGGCCGCTATCGTCACTTTGTCTATGGGCGTTCGCCACGGCTTTGGCCTGTGGCTACAACCCATCACACAAGCGCAAAACTGGACCCGCGAAAACTTCGCGATGGCGATTGCGATTCAAAACCTCACTTGGGGCTTTTCCGGCATCTTTTCGGGCATGTTGGCAGACCGGTTCGGCGCGTTTCGCGTCATCGTGAGCTGTGCTGTTATGTATGCACTGGGTTTGGTCGGCATGGCGTATTCGTCCACACCTGCCGTATTTACCGCCACGGCGGGCGTGCTGATTGGTATTGCGCAAGCAGGCACCACGTACGCCGTGATTTATGGCGTGATTGGGCGCAATGTGAGTGCCGCCAAGCGATCTTGGGCCATGGGCGTGGCCGCAGCGGCAGGCTCATTTGGGCAGTTTTTGATGGTGCCCACCGAGGGTTACTTGATTGGCAGCTTTGGCTGGCAAGAGGCTTTGGTTTGGTTGTCGTTGGCGACCTTGCTCATCATTCCGTTGGCTTATGGTTTGCGAGAGCCTGGTTTTGCCGGCGGCGCGACACCACACCGCGATCAATCCATCATGCATGCGTTGCGTGAAGCATTTGCCTATCCCAGCTTTCAGCTTTTGATGGCTGGCTACTTTGTGTGCGGCTTTCAAGTCGTGTTCATTGGCGTACACATGCCAAGCTACCTCAAAGACCACGGTTTGTCGCCCGAGGTGGCCAGCATCGCGCTTGCTTTGATTGGCTTGTTCAATGTCTTTGGCACTTACATCTCGGGCAGTTTGGGTCAGCGTATGGCCAAACGCAAAATTTTGTCGTTCATCTACTTCTCACGCTCCGTGGCGATTGTGTTGTTCTTGCTTGCACCGCTGACCCCCATGAGCGTGTACATCTTCTCGGCCGTGATGGGCTTTTTGTGGCTCTCCACTGTGCCGCCAACCAATGCGGTGGTGGCGCAAATTTTTGGTGTCGCGCATCTGTCGATGTTGGGTGGGTTTGTGTTCTTCAGCCACCAAATTGGTAGCTTTATGGGCGTGTGGCTGGGCGGTTATTTGTATGACAAAACTGGTAGCTACGACATCGTTTGGTACATCTCCATCGCGTTGGGCGTATTTGCAGCTTTGGTGAACTTGCCCGTCAAAGAGAACACCATCGAACGCACCCCAAAAACGGCTGCAGTCTAAGGTCAGTGATGCGCATGCCTTGGCCTCATCTTTTGCGTCAAGCCCTGATCGGCATCGCCTGTGCTGGCGTGTTGCTGGGCGTGCTGGCGATGTATATGCAACCTGATTTTTTACTGACCTTGTCCAACCAAGTGTGGGGATGCTTTTGACATGAGCACTGCGCTTTTACACGGGCAAGAGCCCACCTCTTCATGGGTCAAGCGCTGGTCGCACCTGCTGCACGCGGGCTGCTCCGTTCTAGATGTGGCCTGCGGACATGGCCGCCACATGCGCCATTTTGCAGCGCAAGGCCACGCGGTCGTGGGCATAGATCGCAACCCAGAAGCCATCGCATCGGTCAGCGCGCTTGGCGAAACGGTGTGCGCAGACATTGAAAACGGGGCTTGGCCTGTGGCGGGGCGCACATTTGGTGGCGTGGTCGTGACCAACTACCTCTGGCGTCCTGTGTGGCCAGACCTGCTAGCAAGCCTTGCGCCCAACGGCGTGTTGGTTTACGAGACCTTTGCCACCGGCAACGAAACCGTGGGTAAACCATCGCGCCCCGATTTTTTGCTGCAATCGGGTGAGTTGCTCACTTTGTGCAGAGGGTTGCGCATCGTCGCGTTTGAAGAAGGTTTTCTGGATCAACCCGACCGGTTTGTGCAACGTATCGTCGCTGTGCGCGAGGCCGACGCGACACAAACGCCAGTGCGCTATCCACTTTCCCCCTAAAAACGTCATTGGCACTCGCTAGAATGAACGTTTTTCCTTGACCGAACCAACGGACATGACACCCATTACCGGCAGCATCGTGGCTTTGACCACCCCCATGCATGAAGACGGCAGCGTCGACTACCCTACCCTGCGCAAACTGATTGATTGGCACATTGCCGAAGGCACCGATTGCATCGGTGTTGTGGGCACCACAGGCGAGTCACCCACGGTCAACGTACAAGAGCACTGCGAAATCATTCGCGTGTCGGTTGAACAAGCGGCCCAACACACCGAACGTCACGTGCCCATCATGGCCGGCTGCGGTGCCAACTCCACCGCCGAAGCGATTGAGCTGGCCAAATTCGCCAAAAAAGTAGGCGCACATTGCCAACTGCAAGTCGTGCCTTACTACAACAAGCCCACGCAAGAAGGCCAATACCTGCACTTCAAAGCCATCGCCGAAGCTGTGGACTTGCCCGTGATTTTGTACAACGTGCCCGGCCGCTCTGTGGCAGATATGGCCCACGACACTGTGCTGCGTTTGGCGCAAGTGCCAGGGATTGTGGGCATCAAAGAAGCCACCGGCAACATCGAACGTGCTGAATGGCTCATTCGTGATGTACCCAAAGGCTTTGCTGTTTATTCTGGTGACGATCCCACCGCTGTGGCATTGATGCTGTGCGGTGGCCAAGGCAACATCAGCGTGACCGCCAACGTGGCACCTCGTTTGATGCACGAGTTGTGCATGGCCGCGATTGCTGGCGATGTCAAACGTGCCATGGAAATTCAATTCAAACTCATGCCGGTTCACAAAAACCTGTTTGTTGAAGCTAACCCTATCCCCGTGAAATGGGCCATGAAGCGCATGGGACTCGCAGGCCCCACCCTGCGTTTGCCCATGACTGAGCTTACCCCCGCCAACGAACCCGTGGTCGAAGGTGCTTTGCGCGCTGCCGGTCTGATCTGATTGTTAAAAAGGCCTTGGTTGTGAAATTTTCTTTTGCTCTGAATCGCACCGCACTCGCGTTAGTCACCTTGAGCTTGCTCAGCGGCTGCGGCTCCATCATGAATGGCGACAAGGTCAACTACAAAACTGAGGGCGGCACCAAAGTCGTCCCTCTCGATATTCCGCCAGATCTGACGCAACTCACACGCGACACGCGCTACGTGGTGCCTGGCGGTCCTGTCACGGCCAGCAGCATGGGCATTCGCCCTGCTGCACCAGTTGCCGCGACCGCCGCAAAACAAATCAATGACGTGCGCATTGAGCGTGACGGTAAACAACGTTGGCTGGTCGTAGACCGTTCAGCCGATGTGGTTTGGCCTATCGTGCATGGTTTTTGGAAAGAAAACGGGTTCGAGTACGTGGTCGAGCAACAGCAACTGGGGTTGCTGGAAACAGAATGGGCCGAAAACCGCGCCAAGATTCCACAAGACTTCATCCGTCGCAATTTAGGCAAATTGCTCGATGGTATTTACTCTTCGGGTGAGCGTGACAAATTCCGCACCCGCATTGAACGCAACAGCACGGGCGGCGTCGACATTTTTGTGACGCACCGTGGCATGAGCGAAGAGTACAAAGACCAGACCAAATCAGGCACGATCTGGGTTCCACGCCCAAGCGACCCTGAGTTGGAAGCTGAGTTTTTAAGCCGTTTGATGATCAAGCTTGGTGTGTCTGCCGAACAAGCCAAAGTCAGCACGGCAACAGCCGAAGTTGCATCGAACAAAACTGCTCTGCTAACAAAAGGCGATGCCACTGTATTGAACATCCCCGATTCGTTTGATGTTGCTTGGCGCCGTGTGGGCTTGGCATTGGACCGAACCGGCTTCACTGTGGAAGACCGTGACCGTGCGCAAGGTGTGTACTTTGTGCGCTACGTGGATACCGCAGCCAAAGAAGAAAAAGGCTTCTTCAGCAAGTTGTTCAGCCCATCAGCACCAGATACAGGTCCGGTGAAGTACCGCATTGCTGTTCGCAAAGCCGAAACTTCAACTGAAGTCAGCGTACAAAATGCGGCTGGCAAAACTGAAAACAGCCCTGTCACACAGCGCATCTTGAAGCTCTTGGCAGACGACCTGCGCTGAAAAGCGTAGGTCTGACAACGCGCCATGCTGCGCTTTAAAAGCTTGGGCAGTGGCAGCTCAGGCAATGCCACTTTGGTTGAAGCCCAAAGTGGCATCCACACCACCCGTTTGCTGATCGATTGCGGCTTGCGCCTGCGCGATCTTGAAGCACGTTTGATCGAAGCGGGCACCCATGCGGACGAACTCGATGCCATCTTCATCACCCATGAGCACGGCGACCACATTGGTTGCGCTCGTAGCTTCGTCAAACGCTATGCCACCCCCATTTGGATGAGCCAAGGCACTTGGCTTGCGATGAACGACGCATCGTGGAACACGCATCAACATTTGCTCAACATCGCACGCGATGGCAACCCCATTGAGTTGGGTGCACTTCAGGTATTGCCGTTTACCGTGCCGCACGATGCAAGAGAGCCCTTGCAACTGCGTTGCACAGATGGCGACCGTCATTTCGGCATGGTCACTGATTTAGGGCATGTGTCATCGCATGTGGTGGATGCATTGCAGGGCTGCCATGCCCTTGTGCTTGAAGCCAACCATGATCCAGACTTGCTACAGCAGTCTGCCTATCCAAGCTTTCTCAAACAACGTGTCGCAGGCCCTTGGGGACACTTGGCCAATATGGCCGCTGCAGATTTACTGACACACGTCAAACATGCCGGCTTAAACCGCGTCATCGCCGCGCATTTGAGCGAACGCAACAACACGCCAGAATTAGCACGAGCAAGCTTAAGCAATGCATTGGGTTGTGCGCCCCTCGACATTGATGTGGCAGACCCACTGATGGGTTCTGACTGGATGCAGGTTTGATATTCGCAGTGAAAAACCCATGAAAAAAGCCACCCGAGGGTGGCTTTTGCAGTCAGTTCGAAAACTGATTACTTGCTGGCAGCGTCAGAAGCTGGAGCAGCGGCTTCAGAAGCCACAGCAGAAGCAGCTTCAACAGCAGCAGAAGCGGCAGCAGGTGCGGCTTCAACAGCTGGAGCTTCTTTTTTGCCGCAAGCGACGAGAGCGGCAGCAGCCAAGAGAGATGCCAACAGGATTGACTTGTTCATGTTAATTTTCCTTAAGGGGGATGAAAACAATTTCCGGAAATTGCTGTGATTTGCACCACAACCAAGCTGATGGACTCGAGCCCTCCAACTTAGTCTTTGATTATAGGGTAAATCCTGTAATCAATTAGAGGCAGCTGTCAGCTGCACGTCAATCTGTCAAACTTATGCACCAGCGTGAAGCCAACCATCATCACACCACTCCATCAACAAACTCAATGCCTCTGGACTGGCTTTAGAAAGTTCGATACGCGTCAATTGACGCGTATCTGCCAATTGACGCATCAATGCAGCATCTTTTCCTGCAGCACGCCAGCTTTCACCATTCAAGAAAATGTGGTGTGTGTCGTACATCATCTTGCTACGTCGGTCTAAATGCACGGATTTGAGCTTGTTTGGCATATCACCCATCTCAAACCACACGTTAGCCTTCGGCTCTGTCAAATACTCACCCAAAGCGCGTTGCATGGCTTTAGGGTCTTTTAACGCTTTTTGCAGAGCAAATTTAGCAAAATCAACCAACCCTTCGGGCATGGCTGCGGGCTTAGAAACAGCGGGTTGATCCGCGTCTTTGTACAAATCGCACCCTGCGGTTTCGTCGGCTCCCTCGCTCAAACGCACCAACAACTCACGTGCCAAGTCGCCCATTTGGGGCACACGGAAACCCACCGAATAGGTCATGCACTCGCCTTGTGCAACGCCATCATGCGCATAGCGCGGAGGCAAATAGAGCATGTCACCTGGGTTCAAGACCCAGTCATACTCAGGTTTGAAGTTGGCCAAAATTTTCAAGGGCATGTCTGGTACCAATGACAAATCTTTTTGTCGACCAATGCGCCAGCGACGCTGGCCGTGGGCCTGCAGCAAAAACACGTCATAACTGTCGAAATGCGGGCCAACCCCGCCACCATCGGTGGCGTAGCTGATCATCACGTCATCCAAACGTGCATCTGGCACAAAACGGAATTGCTGCATCAAATCAGCCACACGGTCGTCATGCAAGTCCACGCCTTGCACCAACAAAGTCCAGTCACGCTCGGTGAGTTTGGGAATGGCTCGGCGTTTGAAAGGGCCACGTTGCATTTGCCAATCGCGCTGGCCGCCGTTGGTACCCATCACCAAACGAGACTCGACCTCGTTGTGTTCAGCCAAATCAAACAGTTCTGAGCGACTCAGCAACGCTTTGAATTCAGAAATAGCTTGGCGCACCAACAACGGCTTGCGCTGCCAATAGGTGTTCATAAATTCGGCTGGACTGATACCGCCGAGTAGGGTCAGGGGTTTGTTCACATTCATCGTGCGACAATTTTGCCTTATGGAAATTACTCAACACTGCGTGGTCGGCTTAACTTGGACCTTGAAAGACACCTTGGGCGAGGTGCTCGACGAACTAGACAGCCCTATCGAGTTTTTGGTCGGCGGTGATGACTTGCTGGCCAAGATTGAAGAAGCGCTGCAAGGCCACAGCGTGGGGGCGCACATCGACCTCCATCTGGAACCCGAAGAGGCTTTTGGTGACTACGATGAAAACTTGGTGTTTTTAGAAGACCGTTCACGCTTTCCCAAAGAGTTGGAAGAAGGCCATACCGTCGAGGGCCACGCCCTACCCGCCGGCTGCAACCCAGAGGCACCACAAGACTTGCTCTACACCGTCACCGACCTCTACCCTGAACATGTGGTGTTGGATGGCAACCATCCCTTGGCGGGGATCGCCATTCGTATTCACCTCGATGTGCAATCGGTTCGCGAAGCCACACAAGACGAGCAAGAACGCGGCACCTTGGGCACTGGCTTTTTCAAGATTGAAGCGCAAGCACCCGGTAACGATTTGTTGCACTGATGTTTGTCGTTCCCGGCAAGCTTTTACTGCTTTCCAGTTGACCCGTAACCCCCCTCACCCCGTGTGGTCGGCGCAGCAAATTCGCTCACCACATTGAACTGGGCCTGCACAACAGGCACGATGACCAGCTGGGCTAAGCGCTCCATGGGTTCTAAAGTAAAAGCCACATCACTGCGGTTCCAAGCGCTGACCATGAGCTGGCCTTGGTAATCACTGTCAATCAAGCCGACGAGATTGCCCAACACGATGCCGTGTTTGTGGCCCAAGCCAGAACGCGGCAAGATGAGTGCGGCATAGGCGGGGTCCGCCAAATGAATGGCGATGCCCGTAGGCACCAACTGCCAAGCGTTGGGCTCTAGCGTGATGGGCGCATCCAAGCAAGCGCGTAAGTCCAGGCCCGCACTGCCGGGCGTGGCGTAGTGTGGCAATTGGTCGGCCATGCGGGGATCGAGAATTTTGACGTCGAGTTTCATGCGTGTTTCAAATGGAAAAAATGTAAAAAATTAAGCCTTCATGCGTCGCGCAATTTCGGCAACCAGCTGACGCGCCAACGTGAGTTTGTTGGCATGTGGCAGTTCTTGGCTGCCTTGTGCATCGACCAACAGCAAAGCGTTGTCGTCTAACCCAAACGTGGCTGGGCCAATGTTGCCCACCAAGAGCGGCACGCCTTTACGCTCGCGTTTGGCTGTAGCGTGCTTGAGCAAATCATGGCTCTCAGCCGCAAAACCCACGCAATACAAAGCGCCGCTTTTGGCACGCGCTGACTGAGCCACACCAGCCAAGATATCTGGGTTTTCCACAAAATTGAGTTGCGGCAAATCACCAGAACCGTCTTTTTTGATTTTTTGTCCCGATACATCGGCCACGCGCCAATCGGCCACAGCAGCCGTGGCGATCAACACAGAAGCGTTGTCCACATGCTGCGTCACTGCCGCTTGCATATCCAAGGCCGAACGCACATCTAAACGTCGCACACCACGAGGCGTAGGCAAATGCACGGGACCTGCGATCAAGGTCACGTCAGCCCCCGCCTCGCGAGCTGCACGGGCAATCGAAAAGCCCATCTTGCCACTCGACAAATTGGTGATGCCGCGTACGGGGTCTATGGCCTCGTAGGTTGGACCTGCCGTTACCAAGACATGTTGGCCTGTCAAAACCTTGGGCTGAAAGAACGCCACCAGGTCTTGCAAAATCTCGTCGGGCTCCAACATTCGGCCATCCCCCGTTTCGCCACAGGCTTGTTCGCCCTGCCCCACGTCCAACACATGTGCGCCATCGGTCGTCAGTTGCGCCATGTTGCGCTGGGTGGCGGGGTGCTGCCACATTTCGCGGTTCATGGCAGGCGCCAAGATGAGCGGCACCCGCTCTATCGGGCGAGCCAAACACATGAGGCTGAGCAAATCGTCGGCACGACCATGCAGCAGTTTGGCCATGAAGTCTGCGCTAGCAGGTGCGACCAAAATCGCGTCCGCCTCGCGGCTCAAATTGATATGGGCCATGTTGTTGGGCTCGCGAGCATCCCATTGAGACACATACACGGCCCGATTAGACAAAGCTTGCAAAGTCACAGGGGTGATGAACTGGGCTGCAGCATCGGTCATCACCACCTGCACCGTGGCCCCAGCTTTGATCAGGGCCCGGCACAATTCGGCCGCTTTATAGCAGGCGATTCCCCCGCTCAAGCCCAAAACGATATGTTTGTTTGAGAGATCAGACATGGCTCGCAATGTAGCAGAGCGCCTATAATTTCGATTTCCACCTACCGGGAGACAGTCTCCCGATCTGGCATGACCCAATTTGTATTCGTCACCGGCGGTGTTGTCTCTTCCCTTGGTAAGGGAATTGCAGCCGCTTCACTCGCCGCCCTCCTTGAGTCGCGCGGCCTCAAAGTAACCCTCATCAAACTGGACCCCTACATCAACGTAGACCCAGGCACCATGTCGCCCCTGCAGCACGGCGAGGTGTTCGTCACCGAAGACGGCGCAGAAACCGACCTCGACTTAGGTCACTACGAGCGCTTCATCACGACGCGCATGAAAAAGGCCAACAACTTCACCACAGGCCAGATTTACCAAAGCGTGCTCGACAAAGAGCGTCGTGGCGACTACCTCGGTAAAACAGTACAAGTCATCCCGCACATCACCAACGAAATTCAAGAATTCGTCAAACGTGGTGCTGCGTATGACACACCGGAAGCCGTGGATGTGGCCATCGTTGAAATCGGTGGCACTGTGGGTGACATCGAATCCCTGCCCTTCCTCGAAGCCGCTCGCCAGATGAGCCTGAAGATGGGCCCCCAAAACACCGCGTTTGTGCATCTGAGCTATGTGCCTTGGATTGCTGCGGCTGGTGAACTCAAAACCAAGCCTACCCAACACACCGCCCAAAAGCTGCGCGAAATCGGCATCCAAGCCGATGCCTTGCTGTGCCGTGCTGACCGTCCAATTCCAGAAGAAGAACGTCAAAAAATCAGCCTGTTCTCCAACGTGCCTGAATGGGGCGTGATCTCCATGTGGGACGTGGACACCATCTACAAAGTACCGCGCATGTTGCACGAGCAGGGGCTTGACCGTTTGGTCTGCGAGAAATTGCGCATCAACGCCCAACCCGCCAACTTGCAACGTTGGGACGACTTGGTGCACGAAGTGGCCAACCCCAAAGAAGAAGTCACCATCGCGATGGTCGGCAAATACGTGGACCTGTCCGACAGCTACAAGTCGCTCAACGAAGCCCTGCGCCACGCGGGCATGAAGAACCATGCACGCGTGAAGATTGAGTACGTCGACTCTGAATTCATCACCCCCGAGAACGTCAAAGATCTCGGCAAATTCGACGCCATCTTGGTGCCTGGCGGTTTCGGCATTCGCGGCGTGGAAGGCAAAATTTCTTCAGCCCAATTCGCCCGCGAAAACAAAGTGCCTTACCTTGGCATCTGCCTCGGCATGCAAGTGGCCACCATCGAATACGCCCGCCATATGGCTGGTTTGAAAGACGCGAACAGCACCGAATTTGTGCCGGACGGCCCTAACCCTGTCATCGCACTCATCAACGAGTGGAAAGATGCGGACGGCAGCATCCAAACCCGCACGGCCAACTCCAACCTCGGTGGCACCATGCGTTTGGGCGCACAAAGCTCTGATGTGGCCCCCGGCACCTTGGCGCACAAGATTTACGGCGACGTGGTGACTGAGCGTCATCGACACCGCTATGAAGCCAACGTGAATTATTTGGACACATTGCGTCAAGCCGGCTTGGTGATTTCTGCGCTGACTCAACGCGAGCAGTTGACTGAAATCATCGAGCTGCCACAAACCGTGCACCCTTGGTACATGGGCGTGCAGTTCCACCCCGAGTTCAAATCAACCCCATGGGACGGCCACCCGCTGTTCAACGCTTTCGTGAAAGCGGCCCTCGAGCACAAGGCAAAAGCCTAACTCCTCAACACAAAGGACACCCCATGAAGCTTTGCGGATTTGATGTCGGCCTGAATCACCCTTTCTTTTTGATTGCGGGGACGTGCTCCATCGAAGGTTTGGAAATGTCCATCGACGTGGCTGGCCAACTCAAAGACATCTGCTCGGGCTTGGGAATTCCTTTGATTTACAAAGGCTCGTTTGATAAAGCCAACCGTTCGTCTGGCAACACCAAGCGTGGTGTTGGCATGGATGCGGGGTTAAAAATCCTCGACGAAGTGCGCCGCCAACTCCACCTGCCCATCCTCACCGATGTGCATGACGAGTCACAAGTCAAAACGGTAGCCAGCGTGGTGGATGTGTTGCAAACGCCCGCATTCTTGTGCCGCCAAACCGACTTCATCCGTGCCGTGGCGCAATCAGGCAAGCCCGTGAACATCAAGAAAGGTCAGTTTTTGGCCCCTTGGGACATGAAAAACGTCATCGACAAAGCACGCGACGCGGCACGCGAAGCAGGCCTGCCTGAAGACAATTTTTTGGCCTGCGAACGCGGTGTGAGTTTTGGCTACAACAACTTGGTGGCTGACATGACCAGCTTGGCCGAGATGCGCAAATCTGGCGCGCCTGTGGTGTTTGACGTGACCCATTCGGTGCAAAAGCCAGGCGGCCAAGGCACCAGCAGTGGTGGCGCGCGTGAGATGGTGCCCGTGTTGGCCCGCGCAGGCATCGCCGCAGGTGTGGCTGGCCTGTTCATGGAAACCCACCCTTGCCCTGCAGAAGCTTGGTCAGATGGTCCCAACGCGGTGCCATTGGGCAAGATGAAAGCCTTGTTAGAAACCTTGGTCGAGCTAGATGCCGTGACCAAAAAGCACCCGTTCTTGGAAAACAACTTTGGGGCCTAAGTGCCCAGCACAAAGCCTCAAACCATTTTTAAAACTTGAAATAGGAAAACACAAATGAGCGCCATCGTCGACATCGTCGCCCGTGAAATTTTGGACAGCCGCGGCAACCCCACCGTGGAATGTGATGTGTTGTTGGAATCAGGCACCATGGGTCGTGCTGCTGTGCCATCAGGCGCTTCTACCGGCAGCCGCGAAGCCATCGAGCTGCGCGACGGCGACAAGAGTCGCTACCTCGGCAAAGGCGTTTTGAAAGCAGTTGAGCACATCAACACCGAAATTTCTGAAGCCGTGTTGGGCTTGGACGCTTCTGAGCAAGCTTTCCTCGACAAGACCTTGATTGACCTCGACGGTACTGACAACAAGAGCCGCTTGGGTGCGAATGCTTTGTTGGCCGTATCCATGGCTGTAGCGCGTGCAGCAGCCGAAGAGTCTGGCTTGCCTTTGTACCGTTACTTCGGTGGCATGAATGGCAACCAATTGCCAGTGCCCATGATGAACGTCATCAACGGCGGCGCACACGCCAACAACAACTTGGACTTGCAAGAGTTCATGATCATCCCCGTGGGTGCCCCCACCTTCCGCGAAGCCGTGCGTTACGGCGCTGAAGTGTTCCACGCCTTGAAGAAAATCATCCACGACAAGGGCATGAGCATTGCCGTGGGCGACGAAGGTGGCTTTGCCCCTAACGTCACCAGCCACGAAGCTGCCATCCAAATGATCTTGGACGCAATTGCGGCTGCGGGCTACACCGCAGGCGAACAAATCGCCATCGGTTTGGACTGCGCGGCCAGCGAGTTCTACAAAGACGGCAAGTACCACTTGTCTGGCGAAGGCTTGCAGCTGACAGCCCAACAATGGACCGACATGCTCGCCACTTGGTGCGACAAATACCCCATCATCAGCATCGAAGACGGCATGGCCGAAGGCGACTGGGACGGCTGGAAAGTCTTGACCGACCGCTTGGCCAAGAAAGTGCAAATCGTGGGTGACGACTTGTTTGTGACCAATACAAAAATCTTCAAAGAAGGCATCGACAAAGGCATCGCCAACTCGATCCTCATCAAGATCAACCAAATCGGTACGTTGACTGAAACGTTTGAAGCGATTGAGATGGCCAAGCGCGCAGGCTACACCGCCGTCATCAGCCACCGCTCTGGCGAAACCGAAGACAGCACCATCGCTGACATCGCTGTGGGCTTGAACGCGGGTCAAATCAAAACCGGTTCGATGAGCCGCTCTGACCGCATGGCCAAGTACAACCAACTCTTGCGCATCGAAGAAGACTTGGGCGATGTGGCGGTGTACCCAGGCCGTTCTGCCTTCTACAACTTGCGTTAATCGCTTGTGATGCTGCGTCCACTCCACATCGTGCTGATTGCCCTGCTGCTCGTGCTGCAGGGTCAGCTGTGGTTTGGTCGCGGCAGTGTGCCTGATGTGATGCGCCTGCGCCAAGCGCTCAAAGAGCAGAAACAACAAAACGCGGCATCGCAGTTGGCCAATGACCGCTTGAGCGCAGAGCTCCATGACCTGAAAGACGGCTTGGAAATGGTTGAAGAACGTGCGCGTTCTGAAATCGGCATGGTCAAGCCCAACGAAGTGTTCGTGCAAATTGCACGCTGACACACGATGAAAGTCGCCATTCTTGGCGCGCCCCAAACGGGCAAAACCCAACTCCGCCTCGCGCTCTCTGAGGCCCTCTTGGCACAGAACTTGTGGCTAGACATCACAGACACGGCCCCCGTTGAAGAGCTCAAGCCACAAGACGTGGTCTTGTTGTGCGGTTTAGATCTTGGCCCTGTGTCAGAGATACAAAACCAAATGGATCAAACCCTTCGAGCCTCGCTGAGCCAAACAGGGCTTAGTTTTCAGGTGGTCTACGGCTCAGGCCCACAACGCTTAGAAAATGCGCTGTTTTGTATTGGCCGACACGCATCACACAGCGCCAAGCAGATGACGCGGCCAGAGCAGCCCATGCGCTGGAGCGGCCCTTGCGAAACCTGCGGTGACGGCGATTGCGAACACCGCTTGTTCACCCAATTGATCAAGCCCTGAACTGGCTTATTGCAGCGAGGAAGTGCCAGGCGCTTGACTCTGAGTGCCCGTAAAAATATGGGCGGCATCAACCGCGTCGTAGCGGTATTGCTGACCGCAAAAATCGCAGCCAACTTCGATCTCGCCACGCTCAGCCAAGATGCTCTCGACTTCTTCAGTGCCCAAGCTACGAATCATGTTGCTCACACGCTCACGGCTGCAAGAACAGGCGAAGCTCGGTGTGAGGGGCTCAAAGCGCACCAATTTTTCTTCCCAGAACAGGCGGCGCAAAATGGTCTCAGCATCTAAGTTCAACAGTTCATCGGCCGTCAAGCTAGCGGCCAAGATTGAGATGCGGTTGTAGTCTTCGTTGCGGCCAATTTCGTCTTCATCTTGCATACTCGCTTGAGCCGCCAAATTACCCTCGCCTTTGACAGGTAAACGCTGAATCAACAAACCCGCAGCCGTGGTGTCGTTGGCTGCCAAGACCAGCGTGGTATCGAGCTGTTCGCTTTGCAGCATGTAGTGCTGCAAGACATCGCTGAATTTGTCGAGTTTGTTGCGCTGGTCATCAAACAAAGGCACCACGCCTTGATAAGGTTGCTGACCAGGAAGCTTGGTCAACGGGTCCAGCGTGATTGCGCAACGGCCTTCGTTATGCACATTCACCATCTCAGGCAAAGTGCTGGCATCGCCCAACTCGCCGACCACCTTGGCCGTGGCTCGCAAACTCAAATCGGGCTGCACCTCGACCACGGCAAGCTTGAGGGGACCGTCACCAAAAATTTGCATCACCAATGCGCCATTGAATTTGATGTTCGATTGCATCAACACCGAAGCGGCGGTCATCTCGCCCAGCAAGTGGCGTACGGGCTCAGGATAAGCCCCCGTTTCAAGGTTGGCAGCGCGACGCTTGAGCACTTCTTGCCACACATCGGTGAGCTGCACCAACATGCCACGCACAGGCAAACCATCGAACAAAAATTTATGCAACTGAGACATCAAGCAATTTTCTTTAAACCCGCTTTGAAACGGTTTTTGTTATTCACATAGTGCTGCGCGCTACGACGCAGACCTTCGATTTGTTCGGGCGTGAGCTGACGCACAACCTTCGCCGGTGAGCCCAAAATCATGGAGCCATCTGGAAACTCTTTACCCTCGGTGACCAAAGAGCCCGCTCCCACCAAGCAGTTTTTACCGATCTTTGCGCCGTTGAGCACAATGGCACCAATGCCAATCAGCGACTCGTCGCCAATCGTGCAACCATGCAACTGCACCATATGACCGACTGTGACGTGCTTGCCGATGGTCAAAGGAATCCCTACATCCGCGTGCAACACACTGCCATCTTGAATGTTGGTGCCCTCACCAATTTGAATGGTGGCCGTATCGCCGCGCACCACGCTGCTGAACCACACACTGCTATCGGCGGCCATGTGAACATCACCGATCACTTGCGCGTTGTCGGCAATCCAAGCGGATTCGGCCACATGAGGTGTCAGCATGCCGAGTTGATAAACAGCCATGAAAGTCTCCTGCGTGGTTTTAGGTTTTCTACAATTGTAAGGATGAGCCTGCGCCAATCTGCCCTGACCGCCTTGTGTATATGCGACCCCACTGAAAAAGTTCAAGCGGTTCAGTCGCTGTGGACGACACAAAAAGATTCAGCACTCTCGCCAACTGAGCACATCACAGCGGGGATCAACCTCACCCTGCCGGGGCGGCCTGTGCGACCACGCTTGATTCCAGCCAAGCAGGTGCCAACGCGAACGCCATTCACACCTGAGGGACTCGCGGCGTTGCTGCATGCGGTGTGCCACATTGAGTTCAATGCCATCAACTTGGCCCTTGATGCAGTTTGGCGCTTCCCCGAGATGCCCGAAGCTTTCTACACCGACTGGCTGCGTGTGGCGCATGAAGAGTCGCAGCACTTTGACATGCTGCACACGCATTTAAAAAGTTTGGGATACCAATATGGGGACTTCGATGCGCATGATGGCCTGTGGCATATGTGCAAGAAAACAGCAGACGATGTGCTGGCACGCATGGCCTTGGTGCCACGCACCCTTGAAGCACGAGGTCTTGATGCAACGCCACTGATTCAAACCAAGTTACGCAAAGCGGCAAGCCCCGGTGCACTGCGCGCGGTTGAAATTTTGGATGTCATCTTGCACGACGAAGTCGGTCATGTGGCCATCGGCAACCATTGGTATCGCTGGCTCTGCGAACAGCGTGCGCTCGATCCCGTGTCGCTCTACGGCGAATTGGTGCAGCGTTATGAAGCCCCAAAACTGCGCCCCCCTTTCAACGAAGAAGCTCGCAAACGTGCAGGTTTTACAGATACCGAGCTGAACTATCTGTTAGGCAGCTGATCCATCACCCTCTCGGGTGATGCTGTCCATGCAAGCTCTTCAACCGCTCACGGGCAATGTGCGTATAGATGGTGGTGGTGGAAATATCCGCATGTCCCAGCAGCATTTGCACGGCACGCAAATCGGCACCGTGGTTGAGCAGGTGCGTAGCAAATGCATGGCGTAGGGTGTGCGGCGAAATGGGCACATGAATTTGCGCTTGCAATGCGTAACGTTTGATGAGTTGCCAAAACATCGCACGGGTCATCGCTTCGCCCACATTTTTTCCACGCACCGTCACAAACAAGGCTTCGGTTTGATGCCCAGCCAACAGCATGGGTCTCGCCTCACTCAAATAGCGTTGCAGCCAATCGCGAGCCACCTCACCGAACGGCACCAAGCGCTCTTTGCTGCCCTTACCCATGATGTGCAACACACCATCGTTCAAACTCACATGCAATGTTTTGAGATCGACCAACTCGCTCACGCGCAGGCCGCTGGCGTAAATCAACTCCAACATGGCGCGATCACGCATGCCTAGCCCTGTCGAAACATCTGGTGCATTGAGCAGGCTCTCAACTTGCGCTTCTGTCAAACTTTTGGGCGCACGTGTGGGTTGCTTGGCTGTCAGTAATTTCAACGTGGGGTCGGCCACCAACAAGCGCTCGCGCAAAGCCCAACGGTAAAAACGCTTGAACACCGTCAAGCGTCGATTGGCGCTGGTGGCCTTCGTTTCGGCGTGTCTGTGTGCGAAGTACTGCTGCAAGTCAAGTTCTTGGGCTTGCAACAAAGACACGCCCTGCGCTTGAAGCCATGCCGACAACAAATTCAAGTCGCGGCGGTAGGCGGCCAAGCTGTTGGCCGCCAAACCGTGTTCTAACCAAAGTGCATCAATGAAGATGTCAATATGCGGGTCTGCAACAGAGGCCAGTGATTCAGTCAATGCGCTCAATCCAAACTGAGTTTTTGTTCAACCACCACGCGTTTGTAGACCTCAAACTCTGCCTTGATTTGCGCCCCAAATTGCTCTGGCGTATTCGCCACGATCAGCGAACCTGTGTCTTCAATGCGTTTGCGCACAGCTGGATCCTCCAAGGCTTTACGAACACCTGCATTGATTTTGTCAACGATGTCTTTGGGCATGCCCTTGGGACCATAGATGCCATAAAAAGCCATGCGGTTCACAGGTTCTAACCCGACCTCTTTGAAGGTCGGAACGTTTGGCAACACAGCCAAACGTTGAGGTGCAGCCACCACGATGGGCACCAAGCGGTTATCTTTGATGAAGGGCAACGCTGATGGCAAGTTATCAAAAATCATGGGGACTTGACCCGCCACTGTGTCGTTCAGCGCAGGGCCTGCGCCACGGTAGGGAATGTGGGTCACAAAAGTTCCGCTCAAGTTTTTGTACAACTCCATTTGTAAGTGCCCGATACCGCCAGTACCAGACGATGAATACGAATATTTGCCGGGCGAGCGTTTGAGCTCGGCCACATAGCTTTTGTAATCCGTCGCAGGAAAGCTAGGGTGCACCGCAATGATGTTGGGTGTGGCCGCGACGTTGATGATGGGTGAGAAATCCGTCAAGGGGTTGTAGGGAATTTTTGCATTGATGGCGGGATTGGCTGCCGTGGTAGACACCGTGGCCATGCCCAACGAATAGCCATCAGGCACCGCTTTGGCCGTTTCGTTCGCACCGACCACGCCTCCGCCACCAGCCTTGTTCACCACGACCACTGTTTGCCCCAGCGCTTTGCCTAAGGGGTCTGCAATGGTGCGCGCAATGATGTCAGTGGTACCACCCGGCGCAAATGGCACCTGCAATTGAATCACTTTGTTGGGATAGCCTTGTGCCAAGGCAGACCCCGCGAGAGCTAACAAAGAAAGCACAAAACAATGACGACGTTGCATGGATATGTCTCCTAAAAACGATTCAATCAATAGACCCTCGCTTCAATCCTAAACGCTTTAGCAAGACTCAAGAATTGAACTGCGGTTATTCTCTGTCGCGTGAATTACGCCCAACTCCTCTTTCCTGACTTCTCTCTCATCCTTTGTGGTTATTTGGTTTGCAGATACACCGCACTCAACCGCACCGTCTGGGAGCAGGTTGAGAGTTTGGTTTATTTCTTTCTTTTTCCCGTCTTGCTGTTTCACTCCATCGCCCGCACCCCGTTGGACTTGCAAGCGGCCTCTCACCTCATCATGGCAGGCTTGGCACTCGGACTCAGCAGCATTGCCATGTCGTATGTCATTCCCAAACTACCGCTGCTGCGCAAGCACATTGACACGCGCTTGCATGCAGCCAGCGCGCAAGTGGCATTTCGTTTCAACTCATTCATTGCACTTGCTTTGGCTGAACGTATTGCAGGGCCACAAGCGTTGTTGTTGATTGCGGTGCTGATTGGTGTTTGCGTCCCCGTGTTCAACGTAGCCGCTGTGTGGCCCATGGCACGCCACGCCCAGCGCAGCTTTGCCAGAGAGCTGATTCGCAATCCTTTGATCTTGGCCACAGGCCTAGGCCTGATCGCCAACATCGTTGGTTTACACATCCCTAGCTGGACTGAACCCACCTTGCAACGCATTGGTGCAGCGTCACTGGCTTTGGGTTTGATGGCTGCTGGGGCCGGCATGCAATTTGGCCCTTTGATGAAAGCCAAGAGCTTGGCTGTTTCACTGCTGGCCATCCGTCACCTGTTCACCCCACTTCTCGCCTGGTGGCTGGCCCACGCTTTTGCACTGGATGACACCCAAACCAGCGTGCTTTTGGCATTTTCTGCTCTGCCGACAGCCTCCAGCGCCTACGTGCTTGCAGCGCGCATGGGCTACAACGGGGCTTTTGTGGCAGGTTTGGTCACGCTGTCTACGATATTGGGGATGCTTAGCCTGCCATTTGCTTTAGGTGTCTTGCGATAGAAAAAGTCGTCTTTCATGGCATAATGACGCGTTTTGCGGAAAGTGCGTTGAAATAGGTTGACGTGGCTACCGCAGCTGCTAAGGAAAAGCGATGAAAGAAGGCATTCACCCTAACTACCGTGAAATTTGTTTCATGGACATGTCTAACGGCTTCAAATTTGTGACTCGCTCATGCGCGAACACAAAAGAGATGATCACCATGGAAGACGGCCGCGAATTGCCGTTGTACAAGCTGGATACAACCAGCGAGTCACACCCCTTCTACACAGGCACACAAAAATCTGTGGACAACATGGGCGGCCGCGTTGAGCGCTTCCGCAACAAGTACGGCAAAACTGCCGCCAAGTAAGCACACCGCTCACTTCTCAAAAGGCAGCTCGGCTATCCGCGCTGCCTTTTTTATTTCAAAGCCGTGACCCAAACCACTCCCGCCATCGTTCCTCAAAGTGCCGTTCGCCGCTTGCCGCGCGTGGCGCTCTGGCTTTTTTGTGCCACCTATGTGCTGCCTGGGTTGTTTGGTCGTGAGCCTTGGAAAGGCAATGAGTTCACGGCGTTTGGCCACATGTTGGCACTTGCACAAGGTGCCAGTGACTGGTTCAACCCCAGCGTGTGGGGGCAAGTACCTGAACTTGATGCACTACTGCCTTATTGGTTGGGCGCATGGGCCATTCAGCTGGCACCCGAGTGGGTATCCGCTGGCATGGCCGCTCGCATCCCATTCGCTTTGCTCTTGGGTTTGACCATGGCCACAACGTGGCATGGCGTGTATTACTTAGCACTGAGTCCGCAAGCACAACCGGTGCCATTTGCCTTTGGCGGCGAGGCAAAGCCTAAAGATTACGCACGCACCATTGCCGATGGTGCGGTTTTGGCACTCATTGCCTGCTTAGGGTTGACATTGCTCGCCCATGAAGCCAGTCCGATCGTGGCACAACTGGCATTTGTCAGCTGCGCTTTTTACGGCGTAGCAGCACTCCCCTACCACCCGCGTTACAGCGTAACGGCATTGAGTCTTGGTTTGCTCGGTCTGAGCTTGAGTGGTGCCCCTAGTTTTGCCGTGTTGATGGCCATTGGCAGTGGCTTTTTATGCTTGCTTGACCGCCAAAGCACCTCCTTAAAAACAGCACGTCAACACGCACTTTGGCTCTTGGGCATTGGCGTGGTGGTTGCTGCGTTGTCCAGCGCACTAGACGTTTGGCATTGGCGCTTGCTGCCTCTGCACAGCGACTGGCAAATATGGCGAAACTTGCTGAAACTGCTGGCTTGGTTCACTTGGCCAGCTTGGCCTTTAGCCGTTTGGACCTTGTGGCGTTGGCGTCGTCAATGGACCTCTTTGTATTGGAGCCGCCATTTGGTGCTGCCCATGTGGTTCACAGCACTGACTGTGGGCACAGCCATGTTCACGCGGTCTTCTGACCAAACGTTGTTGTTGGCGCTTCCCGCGTTTGCCACCTTGGCAGCATTTGCATTGCCCACGTTGCGTCGCAGCGTTGCCGCTTTGATTGATTGGTTCACCCTGCTCTTTTTCTCTGGTTGTGCTTTCATCATCTGGGTGATTTGGATTGCCATGCAAACAGGGTGGCCCACACAGCCGGCAGCAAACGTGACACGTTTAGCGCCTGGCTTTGAGCCAAGCTTTGGCTGGCTAGCCTTTGCCATCGCATTAGCGGCCACTGCGGCTTGGGTTTGGTTGGTTGTGTGGCGTACAGCCAAACATCGCCACGCACTTTGGAAGAGTTTGGTTTTGCCTGCTGGAGGCGCGGCTTTGTGCTGGTTACTGCTTCTAACACTGTGGTTACCTTTGCTCGACTTTGCACGCAGCTACAAGCCTTGGGTTGAACAAATTCAAAGTGTGATGGCTCACCAACAGCCACGCCCCAACCCGTCGGCCTGCTTGATGACATACGGGCTCGACATGGGCCAGATGACTGCCTTTCACTACCACGGCGGGTTTGATATCAAGCCGTTGGACACCAGTCACACACAGCAGCATGCAGCGTGTGAATGGTTATTGGTCGACAACGATTTGCGCCCCGAATTGAGCACCGTTGTTCGCCTGAATGAATGGACGCGTGTACGCACCATTCGTCGTCCATCCGACAACGACGAAGACGTGACGCTGTATCACCGACATCTGCCTTGATTGTGCAATGAGTACCGAACGCGCCACCATCATGCGGCACGCGGGGACCGTCATGATTGGACAGTTGGCAGTCATGGCCTTCAGCATCACCGACACCTTGGTGGCCGGTAGATTTGCAGACACAGCCCTTGCGGCCCTTGCTGTGGCATCAGCCACCTACGTCACAGTACACATTTCACTGATGGGCATGTTGCAAGCCTTGTTGCCTGTCTGGGCTGAGCTGCATGGAGCCCAACGACATGTGGAAGTGGGTTGCTCAGTGCGGCAAGCGCTCTACCTATGCGCCTTCACCGCCGGCATTGGCATGTGGGCTTTGCTTTGCCCTGGCCCATTGCTGAATTGGACGCAAGTACCGCTGAGCTTGCAAAGTGAAGTGCGTGATTACCTGAACATCATCGCCTTTGGACTTCCTGCCTCGTTGCTCTTTCGCATGTACAGCACGCTCAACCAAAGCTTGGGAAAACCTAAGTTGGTCACGTGGGTACAAGTCGGCGCCTTGGTCGTCAAGATTCCTTTATCCATTGTGTTGGTTCTTGGTATTCCACATATCTTGCCTCCTCTGGGATTGGCAGGCTGCGCGTGGGCCACATTGGCCGTGACCTTGATGATGCTCTGCTTGGCAATGTGGCTGTTGCGGACGCAAGACTTTTACAAGCCTTATCGCATCTGGGCCTCAATGGAAAAACCCAACACCACCACTTTGTGGCGATTTGTACGCCTTGGCCTGCCTAGCGGTTTGGCCATTGGTGTTGAGGTCACGTCGTTCACCTTGATGTCATTGTTCATTGCACGTCTGGGCGTGGTCGCCACTGCGAGTCATCAAATTGTGTCCAACATGACGGCTGTGCTTTACATGATTCCACTCTCCCTCTCGATTGCCAGCAGCTCACGGGTGAGCTACTGGATTGGCGCTGGGAATATCAACCGCGCGAGGCAATCGTTGCGTACTGGCCTAGGAATGATTTTGTTACTCAGCCTTGGTTTGGCTACGTTGATAGGTTGGCAGCGTGAGGCTATTGCCAGTTTCTATACACAATCGCCTGAAGTCTCGACACTGGCTGCCACCTTACTCTTATGGCTCATGCTCTACCACGTGGCCGATGCCGTACAGGTATTTACCGTGTTTACCTTGCGTTGTTATGGCATCACCGTGTTGCCACTCATCACCTACACCGTGCTGCTTTGGGGCTTGGGTTTGGCAGGAGGCTATGCCGTGGCGTATGGCACAGACGTTGACCTTGCCATCTTGTCATGGTTGGTCCCGCAGTCGCCGATTGCGTTTTGGCAAACGGCAAGTTTGGCCTTGTACATCACCGCCGCTGTGTTATTGCCCGTGCTGTGGCGCGCCGCTTATCGTCAAACCAGCAGCACGCATTGACTTTGTAGAGTTTTCACACAAAGCACACCATGAGCACCATCAAGATTTATCACAACCCCAAATGCGGCACATCGCGCAACACACTTGCCCTGATTCGTGAACACGGTGAAGAACCTGAAGTGGTTTTGTATTTAGAGAAGCCGCCCACACGCCAAGAGTTGCTGGCCATCATTCAAGCCACGGGAGGTTCGGCACGAGACATCATGCGCAGCAAAGAGCCTCTCTATGGCGAATTGAGACTGAATGACCTCAACCTCAGCGAAGATGATTTGGTGGATGCGATGTTGACCCATCCCATCCTCATCAACCGACCTATTGTCTGCACCCCAAAAGGCACTCGTTTGTGTCGCCCTGCTGAGTTGGTGCTGGATCTACTGGCGTGACAACACGCGTTAGAACCGCGTCCCAACTGACACACGCCACATGGTTTGAGGCGTGAAGTTGATGATGGGGTCGTAGGCTACGCGGGTGAAAAAATCAGACCAATCGTAGGTCACACTCAACCCCGTTCGACGTGTGAACTGGTCTTGCACCAAGCCACTTTTGAACAAAACATCCACAGTCAATCGATGACCGTCTCTCAAAGGTGTGCGGTAAAGGGCATGCACATGCTGCTGATCCGGATTCAAACGGTTGTCCCGCACAATCTGCAAAGACAGGGAATTCAAGGATGACCATCGATAGCCACCAGATGCCATCCACGCATCATTGGGATCAAAGTTTAAATTGACGTACGGATGTAAATTGGTACGACCTAAGCCTGCACCAACGAACCAAGCATCTCCCGTTTCAACTGAAAAACTCCCTCCCACAAACTGATTCGACGCAATTTGCAGCGATGGTGTCAAACGCCAAATAGATGAATTAAATGTACGGTCCCAACCGCCTCTTGGTTGCGACACATCTTGATCGGGTGAACGGTACCAAGCCAACCACAAATTTCCAAAGTCAGAAATCTGTCGCAAATTCACATCCACACCATGGCTAGCCGATGTGTCTCCGCCGGATTGGCTGTAAACACCGGTTGTCAAGACATAGGTGCTATCTTGGGCACGTACAGGAGAAACAAAGGTCCATGCACACAATGCGGCAGCAACGCCACGGCTCCAAAGTTTAAAGTGCAAGCGCATCTGCAATTCGTTGGGCACAGGCATTGGCTTGGGTCTCATCACGGGCTTCGACCATCACACGAACCAAAGGCTCTGTGCCACTGGCGCGAATCAACACACGGCCTGTATCGCCCAATTCGGCTTCAGCTTTTTGCACTTCAGCTTTCATGTGTGCATTGGACTGCCAGTCTTGACCAGGGCGCAAGCGCACGTTGATCAGTGTTTGTGGAAACAACGTGACTTCTTTGAGCAACTCGGCCATGGTGCGACCGCTGCGCACACACGTTTGCAATATTTGCAAGGCGCTGACCAAACCGTCGCCTGTGGTGTGCTTGTCCAATGCGAGCAAATGGCCTGAACCTTCACCGCCCAGAATCCACTTGTTTTTCGCTAATTCTTCGAGCACGTAGCGGTCGCCCACTTTGGCACGCACAAACTGCACACCACGCTTTTTCAGGGCAACTTCCACCGCCATATTCGTCATCAAAGTGCCCACCACCCCCGGCACCACTTCGTCATTGGCCAAGCGGTCATCGGCCATCAAATACAACAGCTCATCGCCGTTGTACAAGCGTCCTTGCGCATCCACCATTTGTAAGCGATCCGCATCACCATCTAGAGCGACACCAAAATCTGCATGATGAGCCTGAACGGCATGCACCAACGCCTCGGGATGGGTGGCCCCCACTTCATGGTTGATGTTCAAGCCATCTGGACTGCAGCCAATGGCACTCACATCGGCACCCAGCTCATGGAACACCTTCGGTGCAATGTGATACGCCGCACCGTGCGCAGCATCGACCACGATCTTCACGCCTTTGAGCGTGAGGTCATTGGAAAATGTGCTCTTACAAAATTCGATGTATCGACCCGCCGCATCGTCCAACCGCTTGGTTTTGCCAAGATTGGCTGAATCCACCCACACAGGCGCTTCTTCTAAAGCTGCTTCCACAGCCAGCTCCCAAGCATCACTGAGTTTGTTGCCTTGAGCGCTGAAGAACTTGATGCCGTTGTCAGCAAATGGGTTGTGGCTGGCACTGATGACGACACCTAGACTCGCACGCTGCGCACGCGTGAGGTATGCCACGCCCGGTGTGGGCAAAGGCCCCAACAGCACCACATTGACGCCCGCAGAGTTGAAACCAGACTCCAATGCCGACTCCAACATGTAACCCGAGATACGCGTGTCCTTGCCAATCAGCACGGTTGGGTGAGCTTCGGTTCGCTTGAGCACGCGGCCCACGGCATGGGCCAAACGCAACACAAAATCAGGCGTGATCGGCGCTTGACCAACGGTGCCGCGAATGCCATCTGTGCCAAAGTATTTGCGTGTCATTTCTAGATCTTTTCTTTTGTTAATTTGCCAAGTGTGATTATCTCAAACCGTAGCGGCTTGCCAAACTTTCAATGCCTGCACGGTAGGCTGAACATCATGCACACGCACAATCCGAGCACCACGCTCGACCGCCAGCAATGCCGCAGCAACGCTAGGCACCATGCGCTCTCCCACATCACAACCCGTCACAGCACCGATAGAGGACTTTCGCGACCACCCCACCAGCAACGGATAGCCCAAGGCTAACAGCAAGTCTTGATGTGCAAGCAGCTCAAAATTTTGCGCCACTGTTTTGCCAAATCCGACACCTGGGTCTAACGCAATACGCTCATGCGCGATGTCCAGCGCTTTGAGCTGCTCAGCACTGGATTTCAAAAATACCATCACGGGCTCAATTGCGGTACCTTGCATTGGCAAAGTTTGCATGGTCTGTGGCAAGCCGTGCATGTGCATCAAACAGACACCGCATGTGGGATGAGCCGCAATCACTTGGTGTGCACCTGGTTGCCTGAGTGCCCACACATCGTTGATGATGTCTGCCCCCGCATCGAGCACAGCTTGCATGACGGCAGTTTTGTACGTGTCGACCGAGATCGGCACTTGAAAGCGTATGGCCTCACGTACAACAGGTAATACGCGAGCTAACTCCTCGTCCAACGAAACAGAAGGTGCACCAGGGCGAGTGGATTCCCCACCAATGTCCAAAATCTGCGCACCGTCTTTGAGTAACTGTTCGCAATGCGCCAAGGCCGAACGCGTGCTGTCATGCTTCCCTCCATCCGAAAACGAGTCAGGCGTGACGTTGACGATGCCCATCACCTGCGGCATCGACAAATCAAGACGAAAACGAGAGGTCTGCCAAAACATAAAAGCTCCATGAAAAACGGGGCTTTCGCCCCGTCTGTGTGCCAGTCAAAGACTGCGGATTAAGCCGCCGACGGTGCTGGATCTGGTTGTGCCGCTGGCGTTCCGCCATTGTCACCGCCCGATGAGGGGGTGCGTGGTGTCCAGTCTTTCGGTGGACGTGGTTGGCGACCATCCATGATGTCGTCAATTTGCTCTTTGTCGATGGTTTCCCACTCAAGCAACGCCTTGGCCATGGTGTGCATCTTGTCTGCGTTTTCTTCAATCAAACGACGAGCCAAGTTGTATTGCATGTCAATGATGCGACGCACTTCGACGTCTACTTTTTGCATCGTGGCTTCTGACATGCTGGTGGTCTTGGTGACGGAACGTCCCAAGAACACTTCGCCTTCGTTTTCAGCGTAGACCATTGGGCCCAAGGCCTCTGTCATGCCATAGCGAGTCACCATGTCACGTGCGATAGAGGTTGCACGCTCAAAGTCGTTGCTGGCGCCTGTGGTCATTTGATTCATGAACACTTCTTCTGCAATACGACCACCAAACAACATGCTGATTTGGTTGAGCATGTACTCACGGTCGTAGCTGTAGCGGTCCTTCTCGGGCAAGCTCATGGTCACACCCAAGGCACGCCCACGCGGAATGATGGTCACTTTGTGCACGGGGTCACATTTGGGCAGCAACTTGCCGATCAAGGCATGACCAGACTCGTGATAGGCCGTGTTGCGACGCTCTTCTTCGGGCATGACCATGCTCTTACGCTCTGGGCCCATCAGGATTTTGTCTTTGGCTTTTTCAAAGTCTTGCATTTCCACCACGCGGGCATTGCGACGCGCAGCCATCAACGCAGCTTCGTTACACAAGTTGGCCAAATCAGCACCGCTCATGCCAGGTGTGCCGCGAGCAATCACGCTGGCGTTCACATCTTGACCGATTGGTACTTTGCGCATGTGCACATTCAGAATTTGTTCACGGCCACGGATATCGGGCAAGGTCACATACACCTGACGGTCAAAGCGACCGGGACGCAACAGCGCCGCATCCAAAATATCGGGGCGGTTGGTTGCAGCCACCACAATCACGCCGAGATTGGTTTCGAAGCCGTCCATCTCGACCAGCATTTGGTTCAAGGTTTGTTCGCGTTCGTCGTTACCGCCGCCCACACCTGCGCCACGTTGGCGGCCTACGGCATCAATTTCGTCGATGAAGATGATGCAGGGCGCATTTTTCTTAGCGTTCTCAAACATGTCGCGCACGCGGGCAGCGCCCACGCCGACAAACATTTCAACGAAGTCTGAGCCAGAGATGCTGAAGAAAGGCACTTTGGCTTCGCCAGCAATGCCTTTGGCCAACAAAGTTTTACCGGTACCGGGAGGGCCCACCAACAACAAACCACGTGGAATACGGCCACCCAGTTTTTGGAAACGTTGTGGGTCTTTCAAAAAGTCCACCACTTCTTTGACTTCTTCTTTGGCCTCATCGCAGCCTGCCACGTCAGCGAAAGTGACTTGGTTGTTGTTCTCATCCAGCATGCGGGCTTTGCTCTTACCGAAGCTAAACGCCCCGCCTTTGCCGCCGCCTTGCATTTGGCGCATGAAGTACACCCACACGCCAATCAGCAGCAGCATGGGCCCCCAGCTGACCAACAGAGTCATGAGGAGTGAGCCTTCTTCGCGAGGCTTGACATCGAACTTCACGCCGTTGGCGATGAGATCACCAACCAACCCACGATCGAGGTAAGTGGCTGTTGTGCGAATCTTGCGCTCGTCATTGGTGACAGCGGTAATTTCTGTGCCGCCCTGACCTTCTTGGATGGTCGCAGTCTTGATGCGCTTAGCCCGCACTTCTTCCAGAAAGTCCGAGTAACCTAAGTAACCAGCGCCACTACCTGAACGTGTTTCGAACTGTTTGAACACGGTGAACATCACCAAAGCGATGACCAGCCAAACAGCGACTTTTGAGAACCATTGATTGTTCAATGTGGGCTCCGAAATAAAAAGAGTACGAGATGTACTGAGATGGGCCTGATTTTAGGCGTTTCAAGCGCTTGTGCATCTTTATTCGCACGCAAGCAGCCTTATGAAATTCAAGGATTTAGCGAAGTGCGGTTTTTAACACCCATACCAACCAAAAAGGTTTCACTTGATTTATCGCGACTGGCCTTTGGTTTCAGGGGTTTGACTACGCGAAATGTACTTTTGAAAAGGTTAACCAAATCGCTATACCCACTGCCATGAAAGAGCTTCACGACCAAAGCACCGTCGTCTTTCAAATGCTTTTGCGCGAAGTCGACGGCCAGCTCAATCAAATGGGCAATGCGAGTGGCATCGGTGGATTCAATCCCCGTGAGGTTAGGTGCCATGTCTGACACCACCACATCGACGATACGACCTTGCAGGGCATCTTCCAACTGAGCCAAGACCTCTTCCTCACGGAAATCGCCCTGGATGAAGGTGACATCCTCGACAGGCTCCATGTGCAAAATGTCTAACCCAATGATGGTGCCATTCAACGCACCCACAGCCGCCCCCGTGGGCGACATGCGACGACGTAGGTATTGACACCACGCGCCAGGCGCACACCCCAAGTCAACCACCACATTGCCGGGCTTGATGAGGCTCAACTGCTCATCAATTTCCTTGAGTTTGTAAGCCGCACGTGCGCGATAGCCTTCTTTTTGGGCCAGTTTGACGTAGGTGTCGTTCACATGGTCGTTCAACCATGTTTTATTGACCTTTTTGCTTTTAGTTTTAGCTTTCAATTCATACCTTTGAGCGAGCGGGGATAATACCCGCATGTCCGCAATACAACTCACACCTGCTCAACGCAAAATTCACCGTGCCGAAGCGCATCATTTAAACCCAGTTGTCATGATTGGCAACGATGGTTTAACGCCTGCCATCCTCAAGGAAGCCGATCTGGCGCTCAACGCGCACGGCCTGATCAAAATTCGTGTGTTGGGCGATGACCGCCAAGCACGCGAAGCCATGTTCATCGCTTTGGCTGACCAACTCAACGCTGCACCAATTCAACACATCGGCAAACTTTTTGTGCTGTGGCGTCCACAAGCCGAAAAAGTCCGCGAAGCCGATGAAGACCGCATGCCTGGCCCTCGCGATGTGAAGGTCCTGAAGTACAGCAGTCGTGGCGGTCAACGCCCTGAGGTGAAAACTTTGCGCGTCTTGGGCAACCAACGCCTCACATCTGGCGGTCAAGTCAAGCGTGCCAAACCGAAGAAGATTTCGGTCAAAAAACGCACCTTGGGTTAATCGTAGAGGCTTGCGCTTGTCACGTTGGCAAGCGCTGGCCACAACTGCCAAAGCACCTTGCCAGCACACAACCACTGCGTCACGTAAAAAGCGGTACCTAGGTTGTGCCACAAAGCCATGTTGTCACGAGCCAAGATATGGGGTTTGACGGCAAACTCGATCAGCAAAGCCAACAACATTCCTGCAATCATCCACATCGAAGGGCTTTTGGCAGTGTCTATGTTTTCGCGCCTCGCCGCCAACAAGAGCAAAAAGCCGCATGCCACCGACAGCCATGTTTGAGCCGTGAACAGCTTGGCAGCCATTTGCCCCGCCATCGCAGGTGTTTCCAAATGCACAAACAACAGGGGGACCACCATGAAACCCACAGCGGTGAGACTCCCCCACCACAGCGCCGCTATAAAGAGTTGTAGCCGCGCCATGTGAGGTTTTTAGAGGTATGAGACTTTGACCACTTCGTAGTGCTTCACACCACCGGGTGCTTGCACTTCGGCCACATCGCCCTCTTCCTTGCCAATCAAGGCGCGAGCAATTGGGCTGCTGATGTTGATGAGGCCAAATTTCAAATCGGCTTCATCTTCACCCACGATTTGGTAGGTCACTTTGTCACCCGTGTCTTCGTCTTCCAAAGCCACCGTTGCGCCAAACACCACACGGCCACCTGCGTCTAACGCGGCAGGGTCGATGATTTGTGCCACCGAGAGCTTGCCTTCAATTTCTTGAATGCGCCCCTCGATGAAACCTTGACGGTCTTTGGCAGCGTCATACTCAGCGTTTTCACTCAAGTCACCTTGGGCGCGCGCTTCTGCAATTGCAGCAATGACGTTTGGACGCTCAACCGTTTTGAGTTTGTGCAACTCGTCCTTGAGCTTTTCTGCGCCACGTTTGGTAATTGGAACTGTACTCATCGTGCTTCCTTAAGCCGTCAACTGGGCGTGCATTTCCTGCACAGAAATGACATCCAACTTGTCCATGTATTTCATACCTTCAACAGCCGCTTCTGCGCCTGCGATGGTGGTGAAGGTGGTCACACGGTTGAGCAATGCCGAAGTGCGGATGTGACGTGAATCAGCAATCGCATTGCGACGCTCTTCTACAGTGTTGATGACCAACACCACCTCGTTGTTTTTGATCATGTCCACGATGTGCGGACGACCTTCTGTGACTTTGTTCACCACGTCGCAAGACACGCCAGCGTCGTTCATAGCGGCAGCAGTACCTTTGGTAGCGATCAACTCAAAGCCCAAAGCAGACAATTGGCGAGCCACTTCAATGGCACGCGGTTTGTCGTTGTTCTTCACCGAAATGAACACCTTGCCGGTCGAGCGGCCATCGGCATCGCGTGGACGTGGCAACTTGGTGCCAGCACCCAATTGGCTTTTCACAAAAGCTTCGCCGAATGTTTTGCCAACACCCATGACTTCGCCCGTCGATTTCATCTCTGGGCCAAGAATGGTGTCTACACCAGGGAACTTCACAAACGGGAACACCGCTTCTTTCACGCTGAAATAAGGAGGCGTGACTTCTTGGGTGATGCCTTGTGACACCAAAGTTTGACCTGCCATGCAACGTGCGGCAACTTTGGCCAACTGAATCCCTGTCGCTTTAGACACATAAGGCACGGTGCGTGAAGCGCGGGGGTTCACTTCCAGCACATAGATGACGTCTTTGCCATCAACGTGTTGAATGGCGAACTGCACATTCATCAAACCCACGACATTCAAGGCACCGGCCATGGCGGCCGATTGACGCTTGAGTTCGTTCACGGTCTCCGCCGACAGCGAGTACGGCGGCAATGAGCAAGCCGAGTCGCCACTGTGCACGCCCGCTTGCTCGATGTGTTCCATCACGCCACCGATGAAGGTCTTGCCTTCGGGGTCACGCAAGCAATCCACATCGCATTCGATGGCATCGTTCAAGAAACGGTCCAACAGCACGGGCGAATCGTGCGACACCTTGACGGCTTCGCGCATGTAGCGCTCGAGGTCGCGTTGCTCGTGCACGATTTCCATGGCACGGCCACCCAACACGTAGCTGGGACGAACCACCAAGGGATAGCCCAAAGCAGCAGCTTTTTCCAACGCCTCTGGCTCTGTGCGTGCTGTAGCGTTTGGGGGTTGACGCAGACCGAGGTCTTGCAACAACTTTTGGAAACGCTCACGGTCTTCAGCCGCATCAATCATGTCAGGGCTGGTACCGATGATGGGCACGCCAGCCGCCTCCAAACCGAGTGCCAATTTCAAAGGTGTTTGACCACCGTATTGAACGATCACGCCAGTTGGTTTTTCTTTGTCGACGATTTCGAGCACGTCTTCGAGCGTCAATGGCTCGAAATACAAACGGTCAGAAGTGTCGTAGTCGGTGGATACGGTCTCTGGGTTGCAGTTGACCATGATCGTTTCGTAACCGTCTTCACGCATGGCGAGAGCAGCGTGAACGCAGCAGTAATCAAACTCAATGCCTTGGCCAATGCGGTTAGGACCACCGCCGAGCACCATGATTTTTTTGTTGTTGGTGGGTTCAGCCTCACACTCGGCATCGCCCACGCCGAAGGCTTCTCCATTGCCTTCGTAGCATGAGTACATGTACGCCGTGTCAGTCGAGAACTCCGCCGCACATGTGTCTACGCGCTTGTAGACGGGACGAATGTTCAATGCATGACGGCGTGCGCGCACCACGTGCTCGGTGGTCTTGAGCAACTTGGCCAAACGACGGTCTGAGAAGCCCTTCTTTTTCAAGGCGCGCAACTCTTGTGCGGTGATGGCTTCGAGCGATGTGGTTTCGAGCTCCAACTCAATCTTCACGATCTCTTCGATTTGCACCAAGAACCAGCGGTCGATTTTGGTCAATGCAAACACTTCGTCCACGCTCAAACCCATGGCAAACGCATCGCCCACGTACCAAATGCGCTCGGGGCCAGGCTCACCCAACTCCTTTTCAAGCACTTCACGGTCTTGGGTTTTTTCGTTCATGCCGTCCACGCCGACTTCCAGGCCACGCAGGGCCTTTTGGAAAGACTCTTGGAAGGTACGGCCCATGGCCATGACTTCACCCACCGATTTCATTTGGGTGGTCAAGCGACTGTCGGCAGTTGGAAACTTTTCGAACGCGAAACGAGGAATTTTGGTCACCACGTAGTCGATGGATGGCTCAAACGACGCAGGCGTTGCACCGCCTGTGATTTCGTTGCGCAACTCGTCCAACGTATAGCCCACCGCCAATTTGGCAGCGACTTTCGCGATCGGGAAACCAGTGGCTTTGGAAGCCAACGCAGATGAACGCGATACGCGTGGGTTCATCTCAATGACGACCATGCGACCATCTTTGGGATTGATGGAGAACTGAACGTTCGAACCGCCCGTGTCCACACCAATTTCGCGCAACACAGCCAACGAGGCGTTACGCAAAATTTGGTATTCCTTGTCGGTCAAAGTTTGAGCTGGAGCCACGGTGATGGAATCACCCGTGTGCACACCCATCGGGTCCAAGTTTTCGATCGAGCAAATGATGATGCAGTTGTCCGCTTTGTCACGCACCACTTCCATCTCATACTCTTTCCAACCGAGCAATGATTCTTCAATCAACAACTCGTTGGTTGGCGAGGCCTCCAAGCCGCGCTTGCAGATGATTTCGAATTCCTCGGGGTTGTAGGCAATGCCGCCGCCCGTGCCTCCCAACGTGAAGCTGGGGCGAATGACGGTGGGGAAACCCACGCGCTTTTGCACATCCCATGCTTCTTCCATGCTGTGGGCGATGCCTGAGCGCGCAGAGCCCAGACCAATCTTGGTCATGGCATCTTTGAACTTCAAGCGATCTTCGGCTTTGTCGATGGCTTCGGGCGTTGCGCCAATCAGCTCAACCTTGTACTTGGCCAACACGCCGTGATGCCACAAGTCCAACGCACAGTTGAGCGCCGTTTGACCGCCCATGGTGGGCAGAATCGCGTCTGGACGCTCTTTGGCAATGATCTTCTCGACCGTTTGCCAGGTGATGGGTTCGATGTAAGTGACATCTGCCGTGGCAGGGTCGGTCATGATCGTGGCGGGGTTGCTGTTGATCAAGATGACTTTGTAGCCTTCTTCACGCAAAGCTTTACACGCTTGCACGCCAGAGTAATCGAACTCACAGGCCTGACCAATGATGATCGGGCCTGCGCCAATAATGAGGATGCTTTTTAGGTCGGTGCGCTTTGGCATGATTATTTCGCCTCCATCAGTTTGATGAAGCGGTCAAAGAGGTAAGCAATGTCGTGCGGGCCGGGCGATGCTTCAGGGTGACCTTGGAAGCAAAACGCGGGCTTGTCGGTGCGGGCCAAGCCCTGCAAAGTGCCGTCAAACAAAGACACGTGCGTGGCACGCAAATTGGCTGGCAATGACTTTTCGTCCACCGCAAAACCATGGTTTTGACTGGTGATGGAGACGCGCCCCGAGTCGAGGTCTTTCACAGGGTGGTTGGCACCGTGGTGACCAAACTTCATCTTGAAAGTTTTGGCGCCGCTGGCCAAAGCCATGATTTGATGACCCAAGCAAATGCCAAATGTAGGGATGCCGGTTTCGATCAACTCAGCAGCAGCGGCAATCGCGTAGTCGCAAGGCTGAGGGTCGCCAGGGCCATTGGACAAGAAAATACCATCGGGGTTGTGTTTGAGCACATCAGCCGCTGGGGTTTTCGCTGGCACCACGGTGACTTTGCAGCCACGCTCGGCCAACATGCGCAAGATGTTTTTCTTCACGCCAAAGTCGTAGGCAACCACATGGAACTTAGGCGCGGCCAAGTTGCCGTAACCTTCGCCGAGTTTCCACTCGGTTTGCGTCCATTCGTAAGGCTGAGTCACCGTCACTTTTTGCGCCAAATCAAGGCCGGCCATGTTGGGCGCGGCTTTGGCTGCAGCAACAGCTTGATCAATCAAGCTTTGCGTGACTTCTTGGCCTTTGGCCAAGCCAACGATCGCGCCGTTTTGAGCACCTTTGGTACGCAAAATGCGTGTAAGTTGGCGGGTGTCGATATTGGCAATCGCGACCGTACCAGCATCGGCCAAGTAAGCCGACAAGGTTTGGCTAGAGCGGAAGTTGCTTGCGATCAAAGGCAAGTCTTTGATGATCAAGCCAGCAGCATGGACTTTGTCAGCTTCGATGTCTTCCACGTTGACACCATAGTTGCCGATGTGCGGGTACGTCAAAGTGACGATCTGCTGGCAGTAGCTGGGGTCAGTGAGGATTTCCTGATAGCCGGTGAGTGAGGTGTTGAACACCACTTCGCCGACCGTGGAGCCAGAAGCTCCAATCGAGTTGCCGATAAAGACCGTGCCGTCTGCGAGCGCCAGAATGGCGGGCGGGAAGGTTCCCTGAAGAGACAAAAGCACTGGGTTCTCCGGAGTAGTTCGGGTACGCCTCAGCGCTCACAAGAGAATGTCTTCTCTTTGGCTGCTTTGTTCGAGGAATTTGCCTAGTTTTGGCTGGGGCGTACAGGTTGATGCGGGAAAGCCTCTCATTATATCCGAGGCCCTGGTTTTCCCGAATGATCTCAGAGGAATTACCGTAAATTGCAGGTCGCGCTGGCGTGTAGGCAAATCGCAGCGGCGGATGCGACATTGAGCGACTCTTCGCCACCAGGCTGGGCAATCCGCACATGCAATGCCGCACGGTCAGCCAAAGCCGGCGACACGCCCTGCCCTTCATGCCCCATGAGCCAAGCGCAAGGCATTGGCAACTTGGACTCGGCCAGCAACATGTGCAAAAACGGTCCTTGATGGGAGCTGGTAGCCACCCAAGGCATGTCCAACACATGCAAGTCTTCGGGCATCAGCCCCTCGACCAAATGCAATCCAAAATGCGCACCCATGCCAGCACGAAGCACCTTGGGGGACCACAAAGCAGCAGCCCCCTTGATTGCCAACACTTGTTTGAAGCCAAAGGCAGAGGCACTGCGCAAAATCGACCCCACGTTGCCCGCGTCTTGCACGCGGTCTAACACCACCGTAGGGGTATGAATCTGCACGTCTTGCGAAGTTGGGGCGGCCAGCACGAAGCCCATCTTGGCAGGCGACTCTAAGCTGCTTATTTCAGCGAATAAAGCGTCGGGCAGCACGGTATTACGCGTTGCCGCTTGTGTCCATGCCAGCGGTGCAGTCGCCCATAAAGACTCGGCAAACACAGCGTGCTCAGGTTTCACGCCACGGGTGAGCGCAGCGCGGCAAAGATGGTCTCCTTCGAGCCAAACCCGACCCAGCTTGCGATAAGCCGTGCTGTCTTGCGACAAACGACGCAGGTCTTTGACCAAAGGGTTACCACGCGAGGTGATCAAATTCATCGCAAAACCTCAGCGACAGGTGAAAAGGATTTACGGTGCCAAGGCGTTGCACCGTGTGCTTTGAGCGCTTGCAAATGTGCAGCAGTGCCGTAGCCCTTATGCGCATCAAAACCATACTGCGGATACTGCGCATGCAACTCCTGACACCAGCGATCACGATGGACTTTGGCCAAAATCGAGGCTGCAGAAATGGCCTGCACCTTGCTGTCGCCCTTAACGATGGCTTCAGCCAACACATCCAACACAGGCAAACGATTGCCGTCAACCAACACCTTGTTGGGCTTCAATCGCAAACCTTCAACGGCACGACGCATGGCCAACAGGGTGGCTTGGAGAATGTTCAATTCGTCAATCTCTTCCACCGTTGCTTCGGCAATACAGCAGCACAGGGCCTTAGCCCGAATTTCGTCGTACAAACGCTCGCGTTTCAATGCCGTCAGCTTCTTTGAATCAGCCAAGCCCACAATCGGATTCAAGTCATCCAAAATGACCGCAGCAGCCACGACGGGACCCGCCAGTGGGCCCCGACCAGCCTCATCCACCCCAGCAACCAAGGCGGCTGGAGCATCCCAAATGAGTGCGGCTTGTTCAGCGTGCAAGAACTTTTTCGATCGCATGGGCCGCCAGTGCGGGGGTGTCGCGACGCAGCGTGTCATGCAGCGTCGCAAACTGTTGTTGAACCGCAGCCGATGCCGCAGGATTAGACAGCCACCATAAGACTTCATGTGCCAACGCATCTGGCGTGGCGGCATCTTGCAGCAACTCAGGCACGACAAAGTCTTGACAAAGAATGTTGGGCAACCCGACCCAAGGCTGTAACTTCTTGCGACGCATGATTTGCCAGCTCAACCAGTTCATGTTGTAAGCAATCACCATAGGGCGCTTGAAAAGTGCGGCCTCTAACGTTGCGGTACCGCTGGCAATGAGGGTGACATCACAGGCCGCCAACGCGGCATGTGACTGACCATTCAGCAGCAAAAGGTTGGGGACTTCGCCCACTTCTTTCAAAATTTCTTCAATCCGCGCACGCAATGCCGGCATGGCTGGCAACACAAAGTGCAAGCCAGACTGCTGTTTGGCCATGCGCTGCGCAGCTTGCAAAAAACGATGCGCTAAATATTCAATCTCGGAACGACGACTACCCGGCAATAGAGCCACCACAGCGGCATCTTGCGGCAAACCTAACGAGGTACGGGCGGCAGCACGATCAGGCGTGTCTGGGATATTTTTCGCCAAAGGATGGCCCACATAAGTGGCATCAATGCCGTGCTGTGCCAACAAATTCGTTTCAAACGGAAAGATGCACAACACGTGGTCCACGCTTTGGCGAATTTTTTCGACGCGGTCAGCTCGCCAAGCCCAAATTGAGGGGCACACAAAATGAATGGCGGGTATACCTTGGGCCTTGAGGTCGCGTTCCAAATCGAGGTTGAAATCAGGGGCATCCACGCCAATGAAAGCACTGGGTGGTGTAGCCAACAAGCGTTCACGCAGTTGACGACGAATGCTCACAATTTCGCGGTAATGACGCAGCACTTCGACGTAGCCTCGCACAGCCAGTTTTTCATAAGGCCACCAAGCGTCAAAACCTTGGGCAACCATACGTGGACCACCAATGCCAGAGCTGTGCATGTCTGGCCATTTGTCACGCATGCCACCAAGCAAAAGGCCTGCGAGCAAATCACCCGAGGCCTCGCCTGCAACCAGCGAGAAAGACAGGGCCTCGGCCATAAGATTTAGCGCACGATGCCGCGTTGCGGCGAGGTTTGATTCAAGAAGTCCAGCATCATCGACACATCGGCTGCAGCTTCTGGTTTTTCTTGGGTCAAAGCAGCAATGCGCTCTTTGGCTTGTTCCAGCGTCAAATCATCACGGTACAACGCTTTGTGCATGGCCTTTACCGCGCTGATGCGCTCGGCAGAGAAACCACGACGGCGCAAGCCCTCAAAGTTCATCGAGCGTGGTTCAGCGGGCTGTCCTTGGCACATGACGAAAGGTGGCAAGTCTGCAAACAAAAGTGAATGCATGGCGGTAAAGCTATGTGCGCCAATGCGGACAAACTGATGTACCACAGTAAAACCACCCAAGATCACCCAATCGCCCACATGCACATGCCCAGCCAGCTGCGCACTGTTGGCGAAAATGGTGTGGTTGCCCACGATACAGTCATGCGCCAAATGCACATAAGCCATGATCCAATTGTCGTTGCCGACTTTGGTCACGCCCTCATCGCCGGGGGAGCCGATGTTGAAGGTGCAAAACTCACGGATCGTGTTGCGATCGCCAATGATCAGCTCACAAGGCTCACCTGCGTATTTTTTATCTTGGGGAATCGCCCCCAAAGAGTTGAACTGAAAAATACGGTTGTCATTGCCAATCGTGGTGTGGCCTTCGATCACGCAATGCGGCCCTACCGTCGTCCCTGCACCGATGCGAACATGGGGACCGATGATGGTGTAAGGCCCCACCTGCACCGAGCTGTCGAGCTCAGCCTTGGGGTCAACAATGGCGGTGGCGTGAATGAGGCTCATCGTCTGGTTCTGTTGGCTGGTCGATGGTTAGGCAATTGAGCGCATGGTGCACATCAAATCGGCTTCAGTGGCGACCACGTCCCCCACTTTAGCGCGCGCTTTGAACTTGAAGATGCCAGCCTTCATACGATCTAACTCAACTTCAAGTGTGAGTTGGTCACCGGGTTCAACAGGACGCTTGAATCGTGCGCCGTCGATACCCGCAAAGTAATACACGGTTTTGTCATCAGGTGCAGCACCCAAAGTGTCAAAAGCCAGTAAAGCAGCGGCTTGCGCCAAAGCTTCCAAAATCAAAACGCCAGGCATCACAGGATGGTGCGGAAAATGCCCCGTGAAAAACGGTTCATTGATGGTCACATTTTTGAGCGCCTTGATGCTTTTACCTTTTTCAATTTCCAACACACGGTCAACCAACAAAATGGGATAACGGTGTGGCAATTGCTTCAAGATTTGATGGATATCCATGCTCATTTTTTTTGACTTTCAAAGGCTGATTCAAGAGATTTAATACGGTCGCGCAAGCGATGCAATTGACGCAAGGTGGCTGCATTTTTTTCCCACGATGCATTGTCGTCGATCGGGAAAACGCCAGTGTATTGACCGGGCTGACGAATCGAACGCATCACCACAGAGGCCGCAGAAATATGCACGCCATCCGCAAGTTGCAAATGTCCCAAGACCACCGCACCACCACCCACGGTGCAGTTCGCACCAATGCGTGCACTGCCGGCGACACCCGCGCAACCCGCCATCGCAGTGTGTGCACCCACATGGACGTTGTGACCGATTTGTACCAAGTTGTCGAGCTTCACGCCATCTTCAATCACGGTGTCGTCCAATGCGCCTCGGTCGATACAGGTGTTCGCCCCGATTTCAACATCATCGCCAATACGCACGGCACCGAGCTGCTCAATCTTTTCCCAGCGCCCATCGAATAGCGCAAAACCAAAGCCATCAGCACCAATGACGACACCGGCATGAACGATGCAGCGTTGACCAACACTGCAATCTTCGCCCACTGTGATGCCTGATTTCAGCCATGTATTCGCGCCAATTTTTGCACCACGTTCGATCACACACAAAGGCCCGATCCGTGCGGACGGGTCGACATGCGCTTGCGGATGAATCACCGCACTGGCATGAATCAGAGGTTCATCATTGACCCGAGTGTGCTTACGCCACAACTGCGTCAAACGTGCAAAGTAATGGTAGGGATTGTCGGCCACGATCAGCGCCATGCGCACGCTGGAAGCCTCCGCAACGGCTGGAGACACAATCACACAACCTGCTTGTGTTGTGGCAAGTTGCGATTGGTATTTCGGATTGCTTAAAAAGCTCAACGCGTCAGCTTGAGCAGTGTCAAGCGGCGCGAGCTTTTGGATCAGATGCTGAGGGTCGCCAATCAGGCGACCACCCAGGCTTTCGGTAATCTGGCCGAGACTCAGTGCCACGGCAGTTTATTTAGCCGCGTTGATGACCTTGAGCACTTTGTCTGTGATGTCGTGCTTAGGGTTGATATACACAGCCTCTTGCAACACCAAGTCGTATTTTTCTGCTTCAGCCACTTGTTTGATCACGCGGTTAGCACGCTCTAACACTTGCTGGAATTCTTCGTTTTTACGGGCATTGAGTTCTTCTTGGAACTCACGACGCTTACGTTGGAAATCACGGTCTTGCTCACCCAGCTGTTTTTGACGCGAGAGACGTTGCGACTCGGACAAAGTAGGTGCTTCGCGCTCAAACTTGTCAACGGCATTTTTCAATGCACTGCCCGCGTCATTCAAGTCTTTGTCGCGTTTGGAAAACTCTTGCTCCAACTTGGCTTGGGCTTGTTTGGCTGTATTGGCTTCTTTGAAAATTCGATCCGTGTTGATGAATCCAATACGGATTTCCTCAGCTTGGGCACAAAACGCAGCCAAGCCCAAAACAACAGCGAGCGAGATTTGACGAGTAAACATGTTCATCAGAAAGATGTCCCGATTTGGAATTGCAATTGTTGAATTCTATCGCCTGGCAAGGTGCGAATCGGACGTGCCCAAGCAAAGCGCAAAGGCCCCATCGGCGACACCCAACTCAAACCCACACCGTAGGAGCTACGCAACTGGGCCATTTCGACTTTTTGGAATTCACCAAAAACGTTACCCATGTCGTAGAAGCCGTACAAACGCAGCGTGCGGTCATTACCCGCACCTGGGAACGGCATCAAAAACTCCGTATTCAAAGTGACCTTTTTCGCACCACCGATCACGGGGCCCGTGATGTCGCGCGGGCCCAATGTGCCTTGCTCAAAACCGCGGACCGATCCCAAACCACCAGAGTAGTAATTTTTATAGAAAGGCAGTGTTTGACCGTTCAGACCTTTACCGAGCCCTAAGTCAGCATTGAAAGCAAAGGTGTATTGCTTGGTGATGGGGAAATACTGCTGGTATTGCCCACCCATTTTGGCGTAACGCGCATCGCCCATGGCTCCTAATTCAGTATTGAAACGAATGAATTTGCCACTGTTGGGGTTCAAATAACTGTCGCGACTGTCTCGCGCCCAACCAGCGGTGACGGGTACGTTTTTCGCAATACATCCGAACAGTTGGCAGAGCTCGGCATGCACACCCAGCATGTTGGTACCAGGAACCAGCTCGGTCTTTTCAGAGGCAGCGCCCAAAAACACACGATCAAGCTCGCTGAACGGCAATCCAAAACGCACGCCTAAGCCAGACGTGACCATTCGATAGTTACCGCCCTGCTCCACATATGGCTTACTCGAACGGTGATAGAACTCAAACGTGCGAGATACACCGTCTTCGGTAAAATAAGGGTCGGTGGTGTTGATCACATAGTACTGGTTGTACTTGCTGGTGCTGACTTGCAACCCTAAGTTGTGCCCTGAGCCAAACACGTTGTCTTGTTGAATACCAAAAGACAAAGTGACTTTTTCTGCACTTGAAAAACCAGCGCCCAGTGTCAACATGCCCGTAGGTTTCTCAACCACATTGACATTCAAATCCACCTGGTCTTGTGAAGACGGAACTTCTTGGGTATCGACTTCAACATCTTTGAAATAGCCCAAACGATTCACGCGGTCACGCGACAAGCGAATTTTCTCGCCGTCGTACCAAGACGATTCGGTTTGACGGAACTCACGACGCACGATTTGATCGCGTGTGCGGTTGTTGCCCACGATGTTGATGCGACGCACATAAGCACGACGCGAAGGATCTGCCACCAACACCAGTTTTACGCGATTGGTGCTGCGGTCAATCTCAGGACGCACATCCGTACGGGCAAACGCAAAACCGAAATTACCAAAGTACTCGTTGAATGCCTTGGTTGTTTTCGCCACATCGTCAGCGTTATAAGCTTGGCCTGCCTTGATCTCGACAAGAGATTTGAACTCATCATCTTTGCCGAGGTAGTAGCCTTCTAACGCCACTTCGGACACCACAAAACGATCACCTTCGGTGATGTTGATGGTGATGCTGATATCTTGTTTATTGGGTGAAATTGCCACTTGCGTGGAGTCAATCCGAAACTCCAAATAACCTCGCGCCAAATACCAAGCGCGCAAAGTTTCCAAATCTGCATTGAGCTTTGTGCGTGAGTAACGGTCTGACTTGGTGTACCAACTCAACCAATTACCAGTACCTTGATCGAATTGATCTAACAGCTTGGACTCATCAAATGCTTTGGCACCAACCACACGCATTTCTTTGATCTTGGCCAAGTCCCCCTCGACAACTGTGAACGACAAGTTCACACGGTTGCGATCACTCGGCGTGATTGTGGTGATCACCTCTGCACCGTACAAGCTGCGGTTCACGTACTGACGTTTCAACTCTTGCTCAGCACGGTCAGCCAAGGCTTTGTCAAAAGGTCGACCTTCCGCCAAACCAATGTCACGCAAGGCTTTGCGCAACACATCTTTGTCAAACTCTTTTGTCCCAATGAATTCAACGGCGGCAATGTTGGGGCGTTCCTCAACAATCAACACCAACACATCACCATTCACTTCGATACGGACATCCTTGAACAGACCCAATGCAAACAAGCTGCGAATTGCTGAGGCACCTTTTTCATCGGTGTATTCATCGCCTACGCGAAATGGAATGGAGGCGAATACCGTGCCGGGTTCGACACGTTGCAAGCCTTCCACGCGGATGTCACGCACATTGAAAGGATCTGCCGCAAAAACATTGAATGCCATCACAGTCCCCACAATGAATGTGGCGGCTTGGGAAAGTGTGGTGCGACGAAATTGAGAAAGTTGCATGTTCATGAACAGAAAACTCAGAGCCTATGGGTGGATGTATCGGGGGACTTAAGGGAGCCAGCCCAGGCGAACCACGTCGTTAAAAAGAGAGAAAGCCATCAAGGCAACAAGAAAGGCAAAACCCACACGCTGCATGACATCAAGCCATTGGGGTGAAGGGGGATGCCCTGTGCAGGCTTCGTAGAGATAATACAACAGGTGACCCCCATCAAGGACCGGTAAAGGTAAGAGGTTGAACACCCCCAAACTCACACTGAGCAACGCGAGATAGCTCAGATAAGCGCCCAAGCCCAAGCTCGCAGAACGTCCAGCGTAGTCAGCCATGCTCAACGGACCGCTTAAGTTATCCAGTGAGGCATGGCCCGTGATCAAACGACCCAGCATATCAAGGGTCATCGTGATGACAGACCATGTCTTGCCAAGGGCTTGAGAAAGTCCTTCAAGAGCCCCGTACTGAACCCACACTTGGCGAGGTGCCTCGCCAACTTGAACACCGATACGGCCAATGTGGTGAGACCCTTCAGCGATTTGCTCAGGTGTGACATGAATTTCAAGCGTATGCCCCGCACGTGAAATTTCCCACACTTGGGTTTGAGGGATTTGAAACTCACCGCTCACACGCACCATGGCACGCAAAGCGGCAGCATCCACCACCACTTGACCATCGATACGCAAGACCTCATCACCCTTTAACAAACCAGCCACTTGAGCAGGACGACCGACCTGAACCTCACCCAAGACAGCACGACTCCAAGCCCCCGTGAATCCTCGAGCCTTCCAAGTACTGCTCTCTTTTTCCGAGGCGTCTGACTCAGACACGCTGGGCAAACGCAGGACACGTGTACTTTGCTTACCTTGAGATTGAACTTCTAGATACACGGCAGATGCATCGTGTTGCTGCAACCACCAACGCAAAGCCTCCAACGAAGGAATATCTTGCAGATCTTCTGACGCATCGCCTGCCCGCACTACAGCGTCCCCGCTGCGTAGCCCTGCCGCTTCAGCCAAAGAGCCAACCACGGGTGAAGCCAAGGTCGCTTGAGTCTCATATTGACCCAGCCAGAAGGTGGCCGCATATAAACACACCGCCAAGAGCAAATTCGCCAAAGGTCCCGCAGAAACAATGGCAGCCCTAGCCCACAAAGGCTGACGGTTGAAGGCCATCGGCACATCACACGCAGCGACATCACCTTCGGCCTCGTCCAACATCTTGACGTAGCCACCCAATGGAATCAGGCTGACCAAAAACGCCGTGTCTTGCCCCACATGAGGATGACGTGATTTCCAACGCAGCAACGGTTTACCAAAGCCAATGGAGAACGTCAGGACCTTCACACCACAAGCCACAGCCACTCGGTAATGCCCCCACTCATGCACGGTGATGAGAATCCCCAGTGCAAGCAAGAACGCCAGTAACGTCATGACAAACGACGCACCACGTCTTGAGCCGCGGCTCGCGCTTGCGCGTCCAACGCCAGCAAGTCATCCAAGCTGTGCGGTGCGGCTGGCGACACATCAGACATGCAGCTTTGATTGACGTGATGAATTTGATCAAACCGAATACGTCGCTCTAAAAACGCCGCGACAGCAATCTCGTTGGCGGCATTGAGCACAGCAGTTGTGCCTCGTGGGCCACGCAACGCATCCCAAGCCAAATGAATACCCGCAAAACGTTCAGGATGTCCATGGTCATCCAAGGCTTCAAAAGTCATGGCAGACAACGCATGAAAGTCCAGTGCTTGCGCACCCGAGGCCATGCGCTCAGGCCAACTCAAACCATAAGCAATGGGCACACGCATATCCGGTGTTCCCAGCTGTGCCACCACCGACATATCGCGGTACTGCACCATCGAATGAATGACGCTTTGCGGATGAATCACAACCTCTAAACGTTCAGGTGGCAAGCCAAACAAATAACGCGCTTCAATCACTTCAAGCGCTTTGTTCATCATGGTGGCGGAGTCGACCGAAATTTTTCGCCCCATTACCCAGTTGGGATGCGCGCACGCTTGCTCTGGTGTGACATCTCTGAGCGTGGCTAAATCTCGCGTGCGAAAAGGTCCACCCGATGCTGTGAGGATAATTTTTTCAACACGCGCATCCCATGTCGAAACATCTTCTGGCAATGATTGAAAAATGGCCGAATGCTCGCTATCAATTGGCAGCAACGTGGCACCACCTTGTTTGACCGCATCCAAAAATACCTCAGCTCCCACCACCAAGGCTTCTTTGTTGGCCAAGAGCAAGCGCTTGCCACTGCGTGCCGCAGCCAAGCAAGGCGCCAAACCTGCAGCCCCCACAATGGCAGCCATGACGGCATCGACTTCGGGATGCGAAGAAACGTCATCTAAAGCGGCTGCACCACTCAGCACTTGGGTGCTCAGACCTTCAGCTTGAATTTTGTCTTTCAACTGCTGCGCAGCTTGTGCATGCGCCATCACAGCAAAACGGGGTTTGAACTGCGCGCATTGACGCAGCATCAAATCAACTTGTGTCGCACCCGTCAACGCAAATACTTGAAATCGCTCAGGATGACGTGCAATGACGTCAAGGGTGTTGGTACCAATTGAGCCTGTAGAGCCCAACACGGTGATGCGTTGTGGCGTAGCGCCTGTGTGCATGTGGGTCACACCGTTTGCGCCAACATCAATGCCAAAGGCAAAGCGGGCAACAAAGCATCCACACGGTCAAGCACACCGCCGTGGCCCGGCAGCAACTGGCTGCTGTCTTTCATGCCTGCACTTCGCTTGACCAACGACTCGACCAAATCACCGGCCACACTCATCATGGTCAAAAACAAAGTTGCCAAGATCAAAAAGGGCCAGCCTCGACTCTGCAAGCGGGTGTACAAACTGGCGCTGTCGACCATGTATTGCGTGTCGACCCAAATCCAAACACAAGCCATGAGCAGCACGCCCATCATGCCACCCCACACGCCTTCCCAGCTTTTGCCAGGACTGATCGCAGGTGCCAATTTGCGATGCCCAAAAGCACGGCCCGCGAAGTAAGCCGCGATATCAGCCATCCACACCAAGAACAGCACCGACAATAAAAAGTTAATACCCATGACTTTGGCTTGGTACATGGCAAGCCATGTCAGCCACAATGCCAAAACGCCAACTACCAAACGCAACCAACGAGAAATCAAGACCCAGCGTGACACACCATGGCGAATCAACCAAGCAGCGGTCAAGACCCAAGCAGCGCCGGTGACATTCCAAATCATCGCAGGTGCGTGATAAGCCCATCGTGCGGACCACGCGTACAAACACAACATCACACACACAGCGGCAACACGTAAGGAGCCACGCATGGCAAAACCATTCAAACGGCCCCATTCCCATGCGCCTGCCGCGATCAGTACAAGCGTCAGCCCTGCCAGAGGTTCTGCCGTGCCTGCCAACAAGGCAGGCAACAAAAGCGCCAACAAAACCAGCGCGGTGATGACGCGTTGTTTCAGCATCTGGTTTAGACCGCCATGATTTCTTGTTCTTTGCTGGCGATGAGTTTGTCAATCTCAGCAATGTGGCTGTCTGTCACTTTTTGAATATCGGCTTCTGCACGTTTTTGGTCGTCTTCAGAGGCGAGTTTGTCTTTCACCAATTTCTTCACCGACTCATTGGCATCACGGCGCAAGTTACGCACGGCCACTTTGGCGTTTTCGCCTTCGGTACGAACTACTTTGGTCAACTCTTTGCGACGCTCTTCCGACATGGGAGGCATCGGCACGCGGATCAACTCACCCATTGACGATGGGTTCAAACCCAAATCGCTGTCGCGAATGGCTTTTTCAATCTTGGCACCCATCGGTTTTTCCCAAGGTTGCACGCTCAACGTTCGAGCATCCAACAAGGACACGTTAGCCACTTGACTGATCGGCACCATGGAGCCGTAGTAATCCACTTGCACGGTATCCAGCAATGAAGGGCTAGGACGGCCGGTGCGGATTTTGGTCAAGCTGTTGCTGAAGGCCGCAATGGACTGGCCCATTTTGGTTTCGGTGGTTTTCTTGATGTCAGCAATGGTCATGTTGTGCTCCTGAGGCAGCGCTGTGTGAAGTTCGTAAAAACAGGGAAATTAAGCGTGCACCAAAGTGCCCTCATCCTCGCCCATGACGACGCGTTTGAGTGCGCCGTTCTTGAAAATAGAAAATACCTTGATTGGCAATTTTTGGTCGCGACACAGCGCAAACGCAGTGGCATCCATGATGCCGAGGTTTTGGCCAATCGCATCGTCGAAACTGATTTGGCTGTAACGTGTGGCGCTGGGATCTTTCTTGGGGTCAGCAGAGTAAACGCCATCCACCTTGGTCGCCTTGAGCACCATCTCTGCGCCAATCTCTGCACCACGCAAAGCGGCAGCGGTATCGGTCGTGAAGAAAGGATTACCGGTACCAGCAGCAAACACCACCACTTTGCCCTCTTCCAGGTATTGCAAAGCTTTGGGACGCACATAAGGCTCGACCACTTGGTCAATCGCAATGGCAGACATGACACGTGCGGTCAAACCCGCCTTGTTCATAGCATCAGCTAGCGCCAGTGAGTTCATCACTGTTGCCAACATGCCCATGTAGTCAGCTGTGGCACGGTCCATCCCAACGGAGCCACCTGCGACGCCTCGGAAAATATTGCCACCACCAATCACAATCGCCACCTCAACACCAAGGTTGATCACCTCTGCCACCTCGCCCACGATGCGAACGATGGTGGCACGGTTGATACCAAACGCATCGTCGCCCATCAAGGCCTCTCCTGACAGCTTGAGCAAAATACGCTTGTAGGCTGGCTTGGGTGAGGTCATGAGAAGGCTCCTTGGTGTATGCGGTGAAATTTGTGTATGGTGATATCAAAAGGGGAGCCTAAGCCCCCCTTCGTTTTAAGCAGCTTGCTTGGCAGCAGCGACTTGAGCAGCAACTTCAGCTGCGAAGTCGTCCACCTTCTTCTCAATGCCTTCGCCCACCACGTAGAGGGTGAAAGAAGCCACATTGGTATTGGTGGCCTTGAGCATTTGCTCAACAGTTTGCTTGTCGTTCTTGACGAACGTTTGGTTGAACAAAGACACCTCTTTGAGGTACTTTTGCACAGAACCTTCAATCATTTTGGCCGTGATATCAGCAGGCTTGCCAGACTCAGCAGCTTTAGCAGCAGCGACTGAACGCTCTTTTTCGATCAGGTCAGCAGGGACATCCGCGCTGGTCAAAGCCACTGGCTTCATCGCAGCCACGTGCATGGCTACGTCTTTAGCGGCTGTTTCGTCGCCGTCAAACTCGACCAACACACCGATACGTGTGCCATGCAAGTAAGCAGCCAACTTGTGCGCGCCTTCGAAGCGCTTGAAGCGGCGGAAGCTCATGTTCTCGCCAATCTTGCCGATCAGGCCCTTACGCACATCTTCGAGCGTAGGACCAAAGCCGTCTTGTTCGTAAGGCAAAGCGCCCATAGCATCGATTGAAGCTGGGTTGTGTTCAGCAATCAACTTAGCAGCCGCTTGAGCCAAAGCCAAGAAAGTGTCGTTTTTGGTCACAAAGTCAGTTTCGCAGTTGACTTCCAACATAGCGCCAACGTTGCCATTGATAAAACTGGCGACCACGCCTTCTGCGGTCACACGGCTAGATGCTTTACCAGCTTTGCTGCCGAGCTTGACGCGCAACAACTCTTCTGCTTTGGCCATGTCTCCATCGGCCTCGGTCAAAGCTTTTTTGCACTCCATCATGGGGGCGTCGGTTTTTGCGCGCAGTTCAGCGACCATGCTTGCGGTAATTGCAGCCATTTAATTTCTCCGTATTCAGTTCAAAACAATTTGGGTGTGAAAAAGGGGCTTCACAAGCCCCTTTTCAAGCTTGGATCGCGTGATTAAGCAGCGACTTCAACGAACTCTTCGTCGCCTTCAGTCACAGCCTTGACCAAGTCGTTGGCAGCATTTGCACGGCCTTCCAAGATCGCGTCTGCGATGCCGCGAGCGTACAAAGTCACAGCCTTCGACGAGTCGTCGTTACCTGGGATGATGTAGTCAATGCCTTCAGGTGAGTGGTTAGAGTCCACCACACCAATCAATGGGATGCCCAATTTCTTGGCTTCAGCGATTGCAATCTTGTGGTAGCCAACGTCGATCACAAAGATCGCATCAGGCAACACAGCCATGTCTTGAATGCCGCCGATGTCCTTCTCAAGCTTTTCCATTTCGCGCTTGAACATCAACTGTTCTTTTTTAGACAAAGCATCCAAACCAGCTTCTTGCTGAATTTTCATGTCTTTCAAACGCTTGATCGATGTCTTGACTGTTTTGAAGTTAGTCAACATACCACCCAACCAACGTTGGTCAACATAAGGAACGCCAGCGCGTTGAGCTTCAGCAGCCACGATTTCGCGAGATTGACGTTTTGTACCGACCATCAACACGGTGCCACGGTTCGCAGACAACTGCTTCACGAACTTGACAGCGTCCTGGAACATCGGCAGCGATTTTTCCAAGTTGATGATGTGAATTTTGTTGCGGTGACCGAAGATGAAGGGGGACATCTTGGGGTTCCAGAAGCGGGTTTGGTGACCAAAGTGGACGCCGGCTTCCAGCATTTCGCGCATTGTGACTGACATAGAGATACTCCAAAGGTTGGGTCTAAAATCCAGCCCGTCATCACCGCAAGTTTTTACTCTCGAAAAACTCTCGGCAACACCTTGATTAGGCTGGTTTGCGAGTGATGTTTGTCCGAATTTGAGACAAAGCCTCAACCTCGGAAAAACCCCATGATTCTAGCACAGCAATACATGCCCCATCCCCTCGCCCGCCCTACCCCCGCAAGGATTCACGCATGAAGGTAGCGGTCATCGGCGCAGGTGTCATTGGAATTACTACGGCTTACGAGCTCGCAGCGCAAGGACACAAAGTCAGCGTTTTCGAACGTCACGGCGCTGCCGCCGAAGAGTGCAGCTTCTCCAACACGGGCGTTGCATCGGTCGGTTATGCCGAACCGTGGGCCAAACCCGGCATGGTGAAGCATGTGCTCTCACATTTGTGGCATAGGGATACACCACTGCGAATTTCCAAACCCAGCATGGCCGACTGGCGTTGGTTATGGCAATGGAAAAAAGCCTGTGACAGCAACACGTTCGCACGTAATCGCGAAAACATGCTGCGTTTGGCCGAATACAGCAACCACCGCATGCGCACACTCACCGATACGTTGAACCTAGGACATGAACACACCAACGGCTTGATGGTTTTGTTGCGCAGCGAGCGTGAGTCAAATCTCATGCAGGACTCGTTGCAAGTCATGCGTGATGCCGGGCTGAGCTTCAAAACACTGAATGCCAACGAGGCTCGTGCGATTGAACCAGCACTCAATCCAGAAACAGCGTTGCTTCAAGCCATTCAGTTTCCTGAGGATGAGGTAGGTAACTGCCGACAATTCACTCTGCTATTGAAGAATGAAGCTGAATCTTTGGGCGTGACGTTTCATTTCAATGCGACGATAGAACCCCTCTCTAAAGCACAACCTAAAACCATACGAACCGCAGCGAACACAGACGGCGAAAAGTTTGATGCCATCGTGGTTTGTGCTGGGCTAGCCAGTGCAGAACTTGTACGTCCTTTAGGACTGCGCATTCCCTTGGCGGCTGTTCACGGCTACGCCATCAGTGCAGCCATACGTGAACCTCTGGATGCGCCTCGCAGCGGTGTGATTGATGAGCGATACAAAGTAGCCATCACTCGCCTTGGGCAGAGGGTACGCGTGTCTGGCGGATCCGAGATTGGCGGCAATGCCAAGCGTCACGACGCAGCCAGCATCAAGACCCTCTATCGCGTACTGAACGATTGGTTTCCAGGTGCAGCGCGCACGCAAGACAGTGTGCAAGTATGGAAAGGCTCGCGCCCCATGTTGCCCGATGGGCCACCCATCATGGGGGCCAGTGGTGTCTCAGGCGTATGGCTGAACTTAGGCCACGGTGCCAGCGGCTGGACGTTGGCTTGCGGCAGTGCGCGCGTGCTGGCAGACTGCATCAACGGGAAAACGCCTGACATTGACATGCAAGGCCTTGGCCTTGAACGATTGCAACTTCGACAATGAACACACAAAGCCTGACACAAGCACTGAGCAGCCAGACCCAATGGCCGCTTTACAGCGCTGCATTGACGCAGACGGTCGAACATCAGGCACAAGCAGCGCTTGCGACTTACACATTGATGGCACGAGCCGGATTAGCCACCGCGCAATTGGCCATGGCTATTGCGCCGCATGCACAAACCATCTGGATTGCTTGTGGTCCTGGCAATAACGGTGGAGATGGCCTAGAAGCAGCCGTTCATCTACAAGCATGGGGTAAGCATCCTGTAGTCACATGGCTTGGACAAGAGGGCCACATCCCACAAGATGCTCAACAAGCCTGGCTTCGCGCCAAAACCGCAGGTGTTGCATTTCAAAAGCAAGCGCCTGCCCAATTTGACTTGGTGATTGATGCACTTCTTGGGATTGGTGCGGATCGTCCACCCGAAGGTTTGATGGCCCAATGGCTGGATGTCATTGCGAACACAAACATCCCCGTCTTGTGCGTTGATGTCCCCACAGGGCTATCGGCAGACACAGGCGAATGGATGACATCAACTCGCCCTTCTCATCACAATCGCCACACACTGAGTTTGCTCACACTCAAACCCGGACTCTTCACGGCAGATGGGCGTGATGCTGCAGGTCAAGTTTGGTTTAACGACTTGGCGGTCGAACACGCACATCCGCCCACAGCTTGGCTTCAGTACAGCCACATTGCGCCACATGCGAAAGCGCTCAACAGCCACAAAGGCAGCTTTGGAGATGTCATCGTGATTGGAGGCGCACCCGGCATGACAGGCGCTGCAGTGCTGGCGAGCTTAGGTGCACTACATGGTGGCGCAGGTCGTGTGTTTGCAGGAATGCTAGACGAAGCGGCAGCGCATGCCATCGCAGCCACGCACCCCGCACTCATGGTACGCCCCCCCATGAGCTTGCCGCTTGACGAAGCCACTGTGGTGTGCGGATGCGGTGGAGGCGATGCCGTTCGTGCATTGCTACCGCATGTGTTGTCATCCTCTAAAAATTTGGTACTGGATGCCGATGCCTTGAATGCCATTGCACTCGACACATCACTGCAAACCCTACTCACAAACCGCAGAGCACGTGGCAAGCCAACCGTGCTGACACCTCATCCACTGGAGGCTGCACGCTTACTCCAAAGTACAAGCAAACAAGTTCAACACAACCGATTGCAAGCAGCGCAGGAATTGACCGAGAAATTTCAAACGCATGTGGTGTTGAAGGGTTCTGGCAGCGTGATTGCAAGCCCCAAACACACCAGCGTGATCAACGCATCGGGCAACCCATTGCTAGCCACCGCAGGCACTGGCGATGTGTTAGCGGGGTTGATAGGCGCGTACATTGGGGGGCCTACAGATACCTTTGAAGCCATCTGCCAAGCCGTGTACTCACATGGACATGTCGCAGATGTATGGCCAGCCAAGGCGCCCGCATTCGATGCCGCTTGGCTGGCGGCATCGGTGCGTTGATAGCGTTCTATCGTTTTACTTGCGCGGGCGACGGCTCTTCGTACCGTTCTTTTTTTCACCCGATTTACGTGCAGCACCGGTTGCTGACTTAGGCTCGTTTCGCGCGGCTTTACCACTCATTTTGGTGAAGGCTTTTTTCACAGCAGTTTTGAAATTTTGCATGGGTGTCCCATTCGCATCTTTCGCACCGCGCGGCGATAGCTCATCTAGTTCACGCACCAAACGGAAATCAATCTTGCGGCCATCTAAGTCCACGCGACTGACTTGAATTCGCACTCGCGAACCAATGCCATAACGAATTCCCGTACGCTCACCACGCAACTCTTGGCGCATCTCGTCGAAGCGGAAATATTCGCCACCTAACTCTGTGATGTGAACCAGTCCCTCGACATACATGGCATCTAGAGTGACAAACAAACCAAAGCCTGTGGCCGCCGTTACGACACCCCCATACTCCTCACCCAAATGCTCGCGCATGTATTTGCATTTGAGCCAAGCCTCGACATCACGACTCGCTTCGTCAGCACGACGCTCATTAGCACTGCAATGCAAACCTGCAGCTTCCCAAGCTTGTTGATCCAGCGTAGGTTTGACTTTGTGCTCAAGTTTGTCTTTTGGCTCGCGCACGCGTGAAGCTAAGCGACGCGCCAATTTGGCATGTGCTTCACCTGGGGTGGGTAACGTTGGCAATTCGTATTTACGTTTGAACAAAATGGCTTTGATCACACGATGCACCAACAAATCAGGGTAACGCCGAATCGGGCTGGTGAAGTGGGTGTAAGCGTCAAACGCTAGGCCAAAGTGACCGTTGTTGTCGGGCGTGTAAACCGCTTGCTGCATTGAACGCAGCAGCATAGAGTGAATTTGCTGTGCATCCGGACGCTCTTTGGTGGCCTCTGCAATCGCTTGAAACTCTGCAGGCTTGGGCGTGTCGCTCACACTCATCCCCACGCTCGTGGCCTTGAGGTAACCGCGCAGCAAATCAATCTTCTCCGGTGTTGGACCTTCGTGTACGCGGAACAAACCTGGATGCTTGCTTTGCAAAATGAAGTCTGCACTGCACACGTTGGCAGCAAGCATGGCTTCTTCAATCAAACGGTGGGCATCGTTACGCACGCGCGGCACGATTTTTTCAATACGGCCACTGTCGTCACAGACGATTTGTGTTTCTGTGGTTTCAAAATCGACGGCACCACGCACGCGACGCGCTTTGAGCAACGCACCATAGACGTCGTGCAAGTTCAATAAATCAGGAATGCGATCTTTACGCTTGGCGGCCTCTGGGCCACGTGTGTTCGACAAAATCGCCGCCACCTCGGTGTACGTGAACCGAGCATGACTGAACATGACAGCTGGATAAAACTGATACGCCTCAATATCTCCAGATGCCGTGATCATCATGTCGCAAACCATGCACAAGCGCTCAACATCCGGGTTCAATGAGCACAGGCCGTTCGAAAGCTTTTCAGGCAGCATCGGAATCACACGGCGCGGGAAATACACGCTGGTGGCACGCTCATAAGCATCCACATCAATCGCACTGCCCGTTTCGACGTAGTTACTCACGTCAGCAATCGCGACCAACAAACGCCAGCCTTTACCTTTGCCAACTTTGGCCGGCTCGCAATACACAGCGTCATCGAAGTCGCGTGCGTCTTCGCCATCGATGGTGACAAGTGGCACATCGGTCAAATCCACGCGACCTTTTTTATCTTGGGTCCGCACTTTGTCGGGCAACCCACGTGCCATCGCCAAACAAGCATCTGAAAACTCGTGTGGCACGCCGTATTTGCGTACAGCAATTTCGATTTCCATGCCGGGGTCATCCACCTCACCCAACACTTCTTTGATGCGCCCCACAGGTTGCCCATAAAGACTCGGTGGCTCCGTCAACTCAACCACCACCACCTGACCAATCATCGCTTTGGCTGTCGCGCCTTTGCTGATCAAGACATCTTGACCGTAGCGTTTATCTTCTGGCGCAACGAGCCAAACACCACTTTCTTGCAACAAACGACCAATGATGGGCTGTTTGGAACGCTCCAATATTTCCACCACACGCCCCTCTGGGCGTCCTTTGCGATCAAAACGTACCACACGCGCTTTGACACGGTCGCGATGCAAAACTGCACGCATTTCGTTAGGGGGCAAAAAGATGTCTGGTGAACCATCATCGCGTTGCACAAACCCATGTCCATCTCGGTGTCCCGAAACGGTTCCTTCAAACTCTTCCAGCAAACCGCTGGTATGTACAGAATTCTTGATACAATGCCTCTCTTTCCTGAAATGCCCAGGTGGCGGAATTGGTAGACGCACTAGTTTCAGGTACTAGCGAGTAACATCGTGGGGGTTCGAGTCCCTTCCTGGGCACCAATATAAGTTAAATGAAAGCCACCTTTTAGGTGGCTTTTGTTTTTGGTGAATTTAAATTGGCAATGCGACAAGATCATGACCGTCAGTCGCCACCACTTTGGCGCGGGTGAACTCACCCACTTTGAGAATTTTGCTAAGTTTCTCGGGCGGCAACAGCTTCACCACACCATCAATCTCAGGCGCGTCCGCGTAGCTTCGGCCTACACCACCCTTGCGCCCTCCAGCAGGCGCTGAGTCGACCAAGACTTGAATGGTCGAGCCAATGCGACGCTTGAGCTTGGCAATTGATACTTCTTCCGCCACCTCCATAAAGCGCGCTTGACGGGCTTCGCGCACTTCTTGCGGCAGCATGCCTGGAATGTCATTGGCAGCCGCACCATCTACAGGACTATACGCAAAGCAGCCCGCGCGATCAATCTCCGCTTCGCGCACGAAATTAAGCAAATGCTCAAACTCTTCTTCTGTCTCGCCTGGGAACCCCGCAATGAAGGTGCTTCGAATCACAATCTGTGGACACAACTCACGCCAACGAGCAATTCGTTCTAAATTTTTCTCGCCGCTGGCTGGGCGCTTCATCCGCTTCAACACATCTGGGTGGCTATGCTGGAACGGCACATCCAAATATGGCAACACATGTCCGGTAGCCATCAACGGAATGATGTCATCCACGCTGGGGTATGGATACACATAGTGCAAACGCACCCACGCCCCATAAGTTTGCGCCAGCTTGGCCAAAGCCTGGGCCAGCTCCAACGTACGCGTTTTGACGGGTTGACCGTCAAAGAAACCTGTGATGTATTTCACATCCACACCATAGGCCGAGGTGTCTTGACTGATGACCAATAACTCTTTCACGCCGCCTTCAAACAAAGCGCGCGCTTCTTTCAACACATCACCAATCGGACGGCTCACCAAATCGCCACGCATGGACGGAATGATGCAAAACGTGCAGCGATGGTTACAGCCTTCGCTGATTTTCAAATACGCATAGTGCTTGGGCGTGAGCTTGACACCCGCCTCACCAAAGCTGTTGGGCACCAAATCGATGAATGGATCATGGGGCTTGGGCAAATGGGCATGCACCGCATCCATGACTTCTTGCGTGGCATGTGGGCCAGTCACGGCCAACACGCTGGGGTGCATTTGGCGCACCAAGTTCGCACCGCCCTCGGCCTCGCGCGCGCCCAAGCAGCCGGTGACGATGACCTTGCCATTCTCAGCCAGTGCCTCGCCAATGGTGTCTAAGCTTTCTTTCACGGCATCGTCAATGAAGCCGCAAGTGTTGACGATGACCAAATCTGCGCCAGCAAATGTTTTAGACGTTTGATAGCCCTCTGCGCTCAGCTGGGTCAGAATCAATTCAGAGTCGGTCAGCGCCTTGGGGCAGCCCAAGCTCACGAAGCCGACTTTAGGTGTGGTTACTTCTGTCATTTACGTTTCAGTCCCATCACATCCATCATGTGTTCGGTTTGTTTTTGCAATTGTTCGGCATAGCTGCTCATCAAATTCGGCACGATGGGCAACTGCGGTACGTTATCCATGAACGTTTGCACGTTCTTTTCCAGATAAGAGCCCATGAACCCCTGCATCGAATGCCCATAAAAGCGAATGATGTTGGCCAACACTTGCTCTGTCAGGATAGGCGAGCCTTCCGACTCGTGCTCCAAGATGATTTGCAACAAGATACTACGCGTCAGATCTTCACCCGACTTGGCGTCTACCACACGAAACGGCGTGTTGTGCATCACCAGTTGTTTGATATCTGCCAAAGCCACGTAGCTGGATGACGAGGTGTCATACAGGCGGCGGTTGGGGTACTTCTTGATGATGCGGTCATGCGCATCTTGTGAAGTTGTTGATTTTTTGCTGCTCATGAAGTCAGCTCCCGTTGAAAGAGAAAAGCCCAGTACTGTTCAAACAGTGCCGGGCTTGACGGGGAACAATATGGTAGGCGCGATTGGAATCGAACCAACGACCCCCACCATGTCAAGGTGGTGCTCTAACCAACTGAGCTACGCGCCTACATTGTTCGAAGCTGAAAGTATAGCAGACTTCAACGTCGTTTAGCAGCGCGTACGCCACGAACTTCTTTTACCAAGCCTAAAACCTTCTGTAGACGACGTGAATCGCCCACCTCAACGGTAAAAGTCATCCAAGCCAAGTCTTTGACAGACTGAGTCTGCACGCCAATCACGTTCATCTTCTCTTTAGCAAAGACTTCTGAAATATCTCGCAACAACCCCTGACGATCCAAAGCCTCAATGTTCACATCAACAGGATAAACCAACGCTTGTGCTGATGCAGACTGGCCCCAATCCACCTCAATCACTCGGTCGGCACTGCGTAAGGCCATTTGCTTGAAGTTGCCGCAATCGGCTCTGTGAATACTCACGCCCTTACCGCGTGTGACAAAACCTCGAATTTCATCGGGAGGTGCAGGCTTGCAACATTTGCTCAACTGTGTCAGCAAAGAATCAATGCCCACCACCAGCACACCGCTCTTGGATGATTTGTCACTTGGCTTCGCCTTCTTGAGACGCACGTAATCATCGGCATCCATCACTGTGGCGGGCGGATTCAAGAGCGTTTCGATGTTACGCAAAGAAAACTCATCCTTGCCCACGACTTCAAACAAGGCTTCCGCTGATTTAAAGCCCAGTTGCGACGCAAGATCGTCAAGCTTTATGGCCGTCTTACCTTCGCGCTGCAAGAGCTTCTCCACCGCTTCACGACCTTTGGCAACGGTTTCTTGCATCGCTTGCGCATTGAACCAAGCGCGAACTTTGGAACGTGCTCGCGAGCTGGCCAAAAATCCCAGCTCTGGGTTGAGCCAATCACGTGAGGGACCGCCCTCCTTGATGGCTGTCACCTCAACGGTTTGGCCGTTTTTTAGCTGCGTATTAAGTGGCACCATGGCACCGTCAACACGCGCACCGCGACAACGATGACCTAGGTTGGTGTGCAAGGTGTACGCAAAGTCAATTGGCGTGCCCCCTTGGGGCAACTCAACCACAGCAGCATCGGGGGTCAGCACGTAAATACGGTCACTCAACGCATCCGTCGTCGCTTGACTTTGTGCATCTGCAGACAACTCACGTTCCCACGCCAAAAGCTGACGCAACACTGCGATCTTGGCATCGTAAGCACCCGAGGCACTCACGCCAGCGTAGCCTTTGGTCCCCGCCTCTTTGTAGGCCCAATGCGCCGCAACGCCATGCTCTGCATGGTCATGCATCTCTTGCGTGCGAATTTGAATTTCAATCGGACGCCCCTGCGCGTCACGCACCACCGTGTGCAAAGACTGGTAACCGTTGGATTTGGGCTTGGCAATGTAATCGTCAAACTCTTCAACAATCGGCGAAAAATTGTTGTGCACCAAACTCAACGCAGCATAACAATCAGGAACTGACGCTACCACCACGCGCAACGCACGCACATCAAATACACGCGAAAAATCCAGCGATTTTCCGCGCATTTTTTTAACAATGCTGTAGATGTGTTTTGGACGCCCAGCGACTTGTGCGCTGATACCCTGGAGCTTCAAATCAGCCTCTAAATGTTCGCGCAGTTGAACCATGTAGTTCTCGCGCTCCACACGTTTTTCGTCCAACAACTGAGCGATTTCTCGATACGTATCAGGCTCAAGGAAACGGAAAGCCAAATCCTCCATTTCCCACTTGATTTGCCAGATCCCCAATCGGTTTGCCAAGGGGGCAAACACATGCAAAGACTCGTAGGCCAAGCCGTGCGGGACTGGCTTCTTGGTTGCAGCGTAGTACCGCAAGGTTTGCAATCTCGAAGCGAGACGCAGCAAAACCACGCGCAAATCACGTGAAAACGCCAGCAGCATCTTGCGCACGTTCTCTGTTTGCATTGCGGCCACTTGCGAAGTTGCTGCCACAGCGAGCGCTTGGCGCTGAACACGGATCAAACGTGTGGTTTCGATTGCCAATTCGGCATAACTCGTGCCAAAGGCTTTGGCAATGACCTCTTCTGGTTTTTGCAAATGCTCTGCGGCATAGACCAAGTACGATGCCGCCTGCATCGCTTCTGACCCACCAATTTGGTGAAGAATTGACGAGGCTGCATCGGCATGTGCCAACACATCCTCACCGCTATCAAGCACTGCGCCCATTAGCAATGGCTGCGCGAATGCGCGCGCACGCTGCAATGCTTCGGGTTGATCAGGCAAGTCTTGCAAAGACGCGCTCAAGAGCGAGGCACGTTGCATTTCTCCGTTATGTTTCATGTAAGCCGCTCAACCGCATAATGTCTATAGGTTTCTCATCGTAATGGATATGGAGTATTGAAATGTCTGAACGCACACTCATTGGTAAAACAGCACTCGTCACTGGTTCCACCAGCGGCATTGGTTTAGGCATTGCAAAATCTTTGGCTCGCCAAGGCGCCAACATCATTCTCAATGGCTTTGGCGACGCTGAAGGCCCTACCGCCGAAATAGCAGCCCTCGGTGTCAAAGTGGGTTACCACGGCGCAGACATGAGCAAAGCCAGCGACATTGAAGCCATGATGACCTTTGCCACCGCCACCTTTGGCGGCGTAGACATTTTGGTCAACAACGCAGGGATTCAACACGTGGCATCGGTCGAGAACTTCCCTGTTGAACGCTGGGATGCCATCATTGCCATCAACCTTACCAGCGCTTTCCACACCTCACGCCTTGCATTGCCTTATATGCAAAAGAACAATTGGGGCCGCATCATCAACGTGGCATCGGTTCACGGATTGGTCGGCTCCGCGCAAAAATCAGCGTATGTCGCAGCCAAACATGGCATCGTGGGCCTCACCAAAGTCACCGCACTTGAAAACGCAACAACCGGCGTAACTTGCAACGCCATTTGTCCCGGCTGGGTGTTGACACCTTTGGTTCAAAAGCAAGTCGATGCAAAAGCGGCGGCACTCAACATCTCCAATGACGAGGCTATTAAGCTCTTGTTGGGCGAAAAGGAACCCTCGATGCAATTCACGACACCTGAAGAACTGGGTGAATTGGCCGTGTTCTTCTGCTCCAAAGCAGGCAATAACGTGCGAGGCGTAGCTTGGAACATGGATGGGGGCTGGACAGCACAGTAACAAGCCGCAGAGATTTGCATTTACTTGTAATACTATTTAGTTAAAAATAATCTTTTTTTTACTTATAATTACAACTTAATAGCAAATCTCTCTTACCTTAGAGGTATGACACAAACTTACCCCAAAGAAACCAGCAAATTTGCAGACCGTTTTCGTGCAGCGCTCAAAGATGCTGGCGTGAGAGTTTCTGCAACCGTTGTCGCCAACGAATTCAACTTGCGATATTGGGGTGAGGGCATTTCTTCACATGCGGCCCGTAACTGGCTGATGGGGGTGTCAATTCCTAAACAAGACAAACTTCTGGTTTTGTCCAAATGGTTGAAAATTTCACCGGAGGGTTTGTTATTTGGCACCCCTCCACCACGGCCTGCAGATGAAGTTCTCAAAGATGAGCGCATCAATCTTGTTGATCAACAATTGATCTCTCGTTACTTCGCGCTCCAACCCGAACACCGTCGCGTGGTCAGAGAAGTCGTTGATGGTTTGGCCGCACTCAACCCTAAGAACAGCGCCAATTAATAAATCAGCGCTATCGCTCGAGCTTCCATGCTTAGGCCCTGTCCCACAGGGCCTATTTTTTCGGCGGTCTTCGCCTTCACATTCACACAAGACACATCAATATCTAACGCATTTGCAATGCGGTGACACATGGCGGGCATGTGCGCCGCCAGTTTGGGCGCTTGTGCGATCACCGTGCTATCGATGTTGCCAATTTGAAACCCAGCTTTTCGCACCATCTCAGCGGTCCTTTGCAACAAAACCCATGAGTCTGCGCCTTGATAAGTCGCATCGGTGTCCGAAAAGTGTCTGCCAATATCCCCCAGCGCCGCAGCGCCCAGCAAAGCATCGGTAATCGCATGCAGCAATACGTCAGCATCTGAATGGCCCATTAAGCCATGTGTGTGCTCAATGCGGACACCACCCAGCATCAGCGGACGGCCTTCGACCAAAGCGTGGACATCCCAGCCTTCACCAATGCGGAATGAGGGTGCGGTCATAGCGTGTTCTTTCAATGTATCAATGGCGTCAACGACGCGAATTCAAAATAGCCTCAGCCAGTGCAAAGTCTTCTGGATAGGTCACCTTGAAGTTTTGTGCGTTGCCGGCAACCAATTTAGGAGAAAAGCCCATCAGTTCAATGGCGCTTGACTCGTCCGTCACTGCTGCGCCTGCTTGCTCTAACGCACGGAGCAACACGCCTAGGCGAAACATTTGCGGTGTTTGCGCCAACCACTTGTCAGCGCGGTCGACGGTGTTAGCCACACGCCCGTTCAACTCAGCTTTCAAGGTGTCCGCAAGTTTATGCGCGAGCAAACCGCCCACGGCATCGTCTTGGCAGGCATCGATCAACGCGTTGATTTGTTCAGGTGTCACCAAACAACGAGCGGCATCGTGCACCAAGACCCAGTCCGTGTCATGAGCACCCAGCTTTAGCAGTTCGCGCAGTCCTGCCTGCACACTTTCAGCACGGGTCGCGCCACCTGTACGTACGCCATGAAACAAAGGCTGCGGATGCGCAGCCAGCACGCCATTCATGTGGACATCATCCGGTGCCAACACCAACAAGCCACATGCCATACGCGCTACGCCAGCAAAGGCTTTGAGCGTGTGCACCACCATCGGCAAACCAGCAATCGACTGGTATTGCTTGGGTGTGGCAGTGCCCGCACGGCTACCAAAACCCGCGCAGGGAATAACAGCGAAAAAACGAATGGGGGTGCTGGTGTGTGAGGACATTGAGTAGGGGGGCGAGCTTGAGCTCAGCCCCCATTCTAGAATTACGCCAATGCATCTGCCCTCTTTGAGTCTCGGCAAACGATTTGCCATGCCCCGCCCTGTCGGCTCTGCGGACGCGTTGCTGCTCGCGCAACTGGGCATCCGTGAAAAAGCCAAACAACAACGCGTCGCCATCATCACCGCAGATGCGGTCAATGCCCAACGCCTGCAAGACGAAATGGCGTTTTTCGCGCCCGACTTGCGCTGTGTGCTGTTCCCCGATTGGGAAACACTCCCCTACGACAGCTTCTCGCCCCACCAAGACCTCATCAGCGAACGCTTGGCGACGTTGTGGCGCATCTCGCAGGGCGATGCCGATGTGGTGCTGATCCCCGCCACCACAGCTTTGTACAGATTGGCACCGCCTGCATTTTTGGCGGGCTACACCTTTCATTTCAAGGTCAAACAGGCGCTAGACGAAGCCAAGCTCAAATCGCAACTCACACTGGCGGGCTACACACACGTCACACAGGTGGTGAGCCCCGGCGAATACGCCGTGCGCGGCGGCTTGATTGACCTCTTCCCCATGGGCTCACTGGTGCCTTACCGCGTCGATTTGTTTGACAACGAAATCGACTCCATCCGCACCTTCGACCCCGACACCCAGCGCAGTCTGTACCCCGTCCCCGAAGTCCGCTTGCTGCCCGGCCGTGAATTTCCAATGGACGATTCGGCACGCGCCCTGTTTCGCAACCGTTGGCGCGAAATGCTTGATGGTGATCCGACAAAGAGCCGCATCTACAAAGACATTGGCAATGGCGTAGCCACCGCAGGCATTGAGTACTACCTGCCTTTGTTTTTTGAAGAAACTGCCACGGTGTTTGACTACCTAGGTGCCTCTGCCACCGTGGTGTTGCATGGTGACTTAGAGCCGGTTTTTCAACACTTTTGGCAAGACACGCAAGACCGCTATCGCTTGGTACAGGGCGACCCCGAACGCCCCGCCTTGCCGCCTGCTCATTTATTTTTGAGCGCTGAGCAGTTTTATGCATCGGCCAACAGCTACGCGCAATTTGTGCTGCGTCCGCACGTCACCGATGTGATCGACAACGCATTTGCCCAAACCCTACCCGATCTCACCGTGGTGCGTGGTGCGGCAGACCCGCTGCAAAAACTACAAGCGCACGCCAGTCGCACAGGCAACCGTTTGCTCATCTTGGCCGAAAGCGATGGCCGTCGTGAAAGTTTGCTAGACTTTTTGCGCTCGTCCAACGTCAGCCCGCCTGCGTTTGACTCGCTGGCCGAGTTTGAATGCAGCAAAGAAAAGATGGGCATCGCCACCGCGGCGCTGCAAGTCGGCTTTAGCTGGACAGAAGCGGGTCTGGACCTGATCACCGAGACCGAGCTGTTTGCCGTCGGTGCCACCACACGCCGCCGCAAAAAACAAGAACAAGTCAGTGATGTCGAAGCCCTCATCAAAGACTTGTCAGAACTCAACCTCGGTGACCCCGTGGTGCACAACGCCCACGGCATTGGCCGCTACCGTGGCTTGGTCAACATGGACTTGGGCGAAAAAAACGCCGACGGCTCACCCGCGCTGCAAGAGTTCTTGCACCTCGAATACGCTGACAACGCGGTGTTGTATGTGCCCGTGAGCCAGTTGCACCTGATTGGACGCTACACCGGCGTGAGCGCCGACGAAGCGCCGCTGCACAAACTCGGTTCCGCCCAGTGGGACAAAGCCAAACGCCGCGCGGCCGAACAAGTGCGCGATGCTGCCGCCGAGCTGCTCAACATCTACGCACGCCGAGCCTCGCGCCAAGGACACCCTTTCCGTTATTCGCCGCAAGACTACGAAACCTTCGCCAACGACTTTGGCTTTGAAGAAACCGCCGACCAACGCGCCGCCATCCACGCCGTCATGCAAGACATGATCAGTCCTCGCCCCATGGACCGCTTAGTGTGCGGCGATGTGGGCTTTGGTAAAACCGAGGTGGCCTTGCGCGCCGCGTTCGTGGCCGTCACAGGTGGCAAGCAAGTGGCCTTCTTGGCCCCCACCACCTTGCTGGCCGAGCAGCACTACCAAACGCTGGTGGACCGTTTCAGCAAGTGGCCCATCAAGATTGCAGAGATGAGCCGCTTTCGCTCGGCCAAAGAAATCACAGCGGCCGCCAAAGGCTTGGCCGAAGGCCAAGTCGACATCGTGGTCGGCACGCACAAACTGCTGAGCGAATCGGTCAAGTTCAAAGACCTTGGCCTGCTCATCATCGACGAAGAGCACCGCTTTGGTGTGCGCCACAAAGAGGCTATGAAAGCCATGCGCGCTGAGGTAGATGTGCTCACGCTCACGGCCACGCCCATCCCACGCACACTCGGCATGGCCCTCGAAGGCCTGCGCGATTTGAGCGTCATTGCCACGGCACCGCAACGCCGCCTCGCCATCAAAACCTTTGTGCGAAACGAAGGCAATGGCGTGATTCGTGAAGCCGTATTACGCGAACTCAAACGTGGCGGCCAGTGCTATTTCTTGCACAACGATGTCGCCACCATTGAGAACCGCCGCGCCCAACTCGAAGAGTTGCTGCCCGAAGCTCGCATTGCCGTAGCCCACGGCCAAATGCCCGAGCGAGAGCTCGAGCGCGTGATGCGCGACTTTGTGGCCCAACGCTTCAACCTGCTGTTGTGCTCCACCATCATCGAAACGGGCATTGACGTGCCCAGTGCCAACACCATCATCATGAGCCGCGCTGACAAGTTTGGCTTGGCTCAGTTGCACCAGCTGCGCGGGCGTGTGGGGCGTAGCCATCACCAAGCCTATGCCTATCTCATGGTGCCTGACACACAGGGGCTGACCAAGCAAGCCGCGCAGCGCTTGGATGCCATTCAGCAAATGGAAGAACTGGGCTCTGGTTTTTACCTCGCCATGCACGACCTTGAAATTCGTGGCGCAGGTGAAGTGCTGGGCGAAAACCAAAGCGGCAACATGCTGGAAGTGGGCTTTCAGCTCTACAACGAGATGTTGTCTGAAGCCGTGCGAGCTTTGAAGAACGGCGAAGAGCCCGATCTACTCAGCCCTTTGAGTGCCACCACCGAAATCAACCTGCACGCCCCCGCCCTGTTGCCTGACGACTACTGCGGCGATGTGCACCTGCGTTTATCGTTCTACAAAAAATTGGCCACGGCCAAAACCAACGACCAGATTGACGCACTGCTTGAAGAAATCGTAGACCGTTTTGGCAAACTGCCCGCACAAGCGCAAACGCTCATCGACGTGCACCGCCTGCGCGTGCAAGCACGAAGCTATGGCGTGACCAAGGTCGATGCGGCACCTGGCGTGACGCACATCAGCTTCAAACCCAACCCACCGTTTGATGCCATGCGCATCATCGAGTTGGTGCAAAAAAACAAACACATCAAGCTGGCAGGCAACGACCGCTTACGCATTGAGCGAGAACTGCCAGAACCCAAAGCCCGTGCGCAAATGGTGCGCGATGTGCTGCGCTCACTCGGTACACCCACCGTACCCGTGACGAAGGCCGCTGAGGCCCATTCATAAACATGGACTTTGAAATCGTCGTCATCTTGGTCAGCCTATGTGCATCCTTGTGGATGCGCCCTTGGCGCATGCTGACAGGCACTGAACTGCTCACGCCCTTGCTAGCCACCTTGGTACTGCTGCCTTGGCTATGGGCGTTGCCCAGCCTGCATCACATGCCGCTGCAACTGCATTGGTCGGGCGCGCCATTGGTCACGCTCATGCTGGGCTGGCCGCTGGCGGTGTTAACGCTGATGGGCGTAGGAGTCATCACGTTTTTCATTTCGGCAATGCCGGTAGACACGGCCGCCGCCTTGATCGTGTGGCAAGGTTTGCTACCCAGCACCTTTGTGCTGCTACTCGGTGCAGCGCTGCGTCGCTGGGTGTCGCACCACCCGTTTGTGTATGTGTTGGGCCGAGGCTTTTTAGGCTCGGTGCTGTGCATTTTTGCGGCGAGCCTATTGGCCCAGTGGACAGGCCACAAACTGCCCAATGTAGGCACAGGTTTATCGCTCATCGGTTTTTGGCTCATGGCATGGGGTGACGCTTTTGTCACGGGCATGCTGTGCGCTATTTTTGTGGCGTTCAAGCCGCAGTGGCTGGCCACTTGGTCGGATCAGATGTATCTCAAGTCTTAATCAATTTATGCAAACAGAATTTGCCCCCGGCCTTGCCATCCAAGGCTTCACCGCCCCTCTGAAACTCCAAGACTTCAAACTCATCGCGTTTGACATGGACTCGACGCTCATCAACATCGAGTGCATTGACGAAATTGCCGATGCCACGGGTCGCAAGGCCGAGGTGGCAGCCATCACCGAAGCTGCCATGCGCGGTGAGATTACCGATTTCAAAGACAGCTTGCGTCGCCGTTTGGCTTTGCTCAAAGGCGCACCTGAGTCCGCCTTGCAAGAGGTGTTTGAACAGCGCCTACGTTTGAACCCCGGCGCTAAAAACTTGGTAGACACCTGCAAAGCCCACGGGATGAAAGTGTTGTTGGTCAGCGGAGGCTTCACCTTCTTTGCCGACCGCGTGCAACACATGTTGAACATCGACTTCACCCGCAGCAACGTGCTCGACATTGCTGATGGTCATTTGACCGGTCAAGTGGTGATGCAAGACTGGGGCGATATTTGTGACGGTGCTGAAAAACGCAAGATGCTGCTGCACATCTGCGCACAAATGGGCATCAGCCCCAAACAAGCCATTGCCATGGGCGACGGTGCCAACGATTTGCCGATGATGGGCGAAGCGGGTTTGTCCGTGGCCTACCACGCCAAACCCAAGGTACGCGAGCAAGCCATGGTGGCCATCAACGAAGGTGGCTTGGACCGATTGCTGGAAGTGGTGAAGGTTTAAAGCGGTTTAGCGCAACGCGTTATAAATCGCTTGCGCCAACTCTTGCGAAATACCTTCCACCGTACACAGGTCTTGCACGCTGGCATCCGCCACGCCGCGTGCGCCGCCAAAGCGTTGCAACAGCTTGGCACGCTTCTTCGGCCCCACACCCGGAATTTCTTCTAGCTTGCTACCACCCACGCGCACTTTGGCGCGTGCGGCACGCATGCCCGTGATGGCAAAGCGGTGGGCCTCGTCGCGTATTTGTGCCACCAACATCAAGGCGGCCGAGTCGCGGCCCAGGTACACCTTCTCGCGACCATCGGCAAACACCAGCTCTTCGAGGCCCACTTTGCGGCCCTCGCCTTTTTCCACGCCGACGATGCGTGAGAGATCGAGTCCGAGCGACTCAAACACCTCACGCGCCATCGACACTTGGCCTTTACCACCGTCAATCAGCACCAAGTCAGGCAGCTTGCCCTCACCCGCACGCACGGCCTCGGCCAGCTTGCTGTAGCGGCGCACCAGCACCTGACGCATGGCGGCGTAGTCATCGCCCCCTGTGATGCCGTCAATGTTGTAGCGACGGTATTCCGCACTCTGCATTTTGTGGTGATGAAACACCACACACGACGCCTGCGTGGACTCGCCCGAGGTGTGCGAAATGTCAAAGCACTCCACGCGGAACTGTTCTAAATCCTCAGGTGCCAAATCGAGTGCATCGACCAACGCACGGGTGCGCGCTTGTTGCGAGCCCTCTTCGGCCAGCAGGCGGGCCAGTTGAATGTCGGCGTTTTGTTGCGCCATTTCTAGCCACACGCGGCGTTGCTCGCGCGGGTTGTGCACAGCGGTGATCTTCACGCCGGTTTGTTCAGTCAACGCTTGCAGCAGTTCTTTGTCCACCGCATGGCTGGTGATGAGTGCGGGCGGCACAGGTACATCCAGATAGTGTTGGCTTAAAAATGCTTCCAGCACTTCAGCAGGATCGGCATCGTCCACATGCACGGGGAAGTAAGGTCTATCGCCCAAGTGGCGGCCACCACGCACCATCGCCAAATTGACACACGCTTTGCCACCCTGCACTTTGACAGCCAAGATGTCCACGTCTTGATCGCCCACCGTGTCCACCGCTTGTTGGTGCAACACTTTGGAGAGCGCGCTCATTTGGTTGCGCAACTCGGCGGCTTGCTCAAACTCCAGCTTCTCGGCATGCGCCATCATGCGCGTTTCGATGCTGGCCATCACTTCTTGCGTTTCACCGCGCAGCAAACGCATGGCGCTGTCCACATCGCGCTGGTAATCGGGCACAGAAATCAGCCCCACACACGGTCCTGAACAGCGCTTGATTTGAAACAGCAAACACGGACGCGTGCGGTTGTTGAACACCGTGTCTTCACAGGTGCGCAAGCGAAACACTTTTTGCAAGAGCTGAATGGCTTCGCGCACCGCCCATACGCTGGGGTATGGGCCAAAGTAGTCGTGGCGTTTGTCCACCGCACCTCGGTAATACACCACGCGGGGGACTTGCTGAGGGTTGGGATTGGCCCCGAGTTTGGCCGTGTCATCCGCTTTCAACGCCACACTGCGCGTCATCTTCAAATACGGATAGCTCTTGTCGTCACGGAACAAGATGTTGTACTTGGGCTTGAGCGTTTTGATGAGGTTGTTTTCCAGCAGCAGCGCTTCGGCCTCAGAGCGCACCACCGTGGTCTCCATGCGCACAATCTTGCTCACCATGTGACCAATGCGTGTGCCGCCGTGGTCTTTTTGGAAATAGCTAGAAACCCGCTTCTTTAAATTGATGGCTTTGCCCACGTACAACACTTGGTCTTGCGCATCAAAGTAGCGGTACACACCGGGCAGCGCAGGCAAACTGGCCACCATCTCTAACAATTCGGGTGGATGGCGAGGCGTGGCTTTTTCGGGCGAAGTTTCTGACATGCCCGTATTGTGGACAATCTCCAACGTGAAAAAAATTTGGAATATTTTTTGTCGTGTCATCGACAACCATGGCGACCTTGGCGTGTGCTGGCGATTCAGTGCCGATTTGGCACAACGGGGCAACACGGTACGTCTGTGGGTGGACGACGCATCCGCCTTGACATGGATGGCACCGCAGGGCTGTGCAGGCGTAGAAGTCCACACATGGCCAGACGACGCTCGTCTACACGCTTTAAGCCAAGACACTGCCTTTGATGTCGGCGATGTGGTGATTGAGGCCTTTGGCTGCGAGCTACCCGAAGCCTTTCAAGCCTTGATGATGCAAGGTACACCGCCCGTGTGGATCAACCTTGAATACCTGAGTGCCGAAGGCTATGTCGCCCGCTCGCACGGTTTGGCCTCCCCCGTGATGAGCGGCCCCGCACGCGGCTTGACCAAATGGTTTTTCTTTCCAGGCATCACACCAGACACCGGCGGCTTGCTGCGTGAGCCTGCCTTGCACGCTCGTCAAACAAAGTTTGACCGCAAGGCATGGCTGAGTGAGCTGCCGTTGGACAAACCCATCCACGCCAGCGAACGCCTGATCAGCCTGTTTTGTTACGAACCCAAGGCTTTGACAAAGCTGCTCGAGCAGCTCAGTCAAGCCGATGTACCCACACGCTTGTTGGTGGCGCAAGGTCGCCCTTGCGCAGCGGTGACTGCGGCAACGCAAGCGTTGAAAATACCGCCACACGGCACAGGCCCACTGCACATCAGCCAACTGCCCTACTTCAGCCAAACCGACTTTGACCACCTTTTGTGGTCCTGCGACCTGAACTTTGTGCGCGGCGAAGACTCTCTGGTGAGAGCGCTGTGGGCTGCTCAACCCTTTGTCTGGCATATTTACCCGCAAGACGATTTAGCCCACCATGACAAGCTCAATGCCTTTGAGACGGCGTTAAACATGCCACTGACGTTAAGAAAATTTCATGCCGTATGGAACGGCCTAGAAACAGCATCGTTGCCCACGCTATCCCGCGCCACGCTTGACGATTGGCATCGCTGGAGCCACCAAGTGGAACGTCATTTGCAAAGCCAAATCGACCTCACCACTCAGCTGCTCAGTTTTGTGGCTCAAAAACGTTAAAATAAGCGGCTTTGCGAACCCTAGCGCAGCTTGAGCTGCATGGGCCACATACATCTTAGAAAACCTCACACTATGAAAACCGCACAAGAAATCCGCGTTGGCAACGTCATCATGCACGGCAAGGACCCCATGGTTGTCCTGCGCACCGAATACCAACGTGGCGGTCGTGGCTCGTCCACCGTTCGCATGAAATTGAAAAGCTTGATCGCTAACTTCGGTACCGAAGTGGTGTTCAAAGCCGACGACAAGATGGACCAGGTCATCTTGGACAAAAAAGATTGCACCTACTCTTACTTTGCTGACCCCATGTACGTTTGCATGGACGCTGACTTCAACCAATACGAAGTCGAAGCCAGCAACATGGGCGATGCCCTGAACTACCTCGAAGACGGCATGGAACTCGAAGTGGTGTTCTACGACGAGAAAGCCATCTCTGTGGAATTGCCCACCAACGTCGTGCGCGAAATCACTTGGACTGAGCCAGCCGTCAAAGGCGACACCTCAGGCAAAGTGTTGAAGCCAGCCAAAATTGCAACAGGCTTCGAAGTGGCTGTGCCATTGTTTGTGGCCCAAGGCGACAAAGTCGAAATCGACACACGCACCGGCGAATACCGCAAGCGCGTCTAAGTCTTTTCACAAGACCTAAAAATCAAGGCTCCTTCGGGAGCCTTTTTCAATTCTGTGGTCTACACCCCGTTAACATGAGCGCATGGACGGAAAGCTAGACCCACACGACACACGCATCGCCAACGCTTGGGAAACCCTCAAAGCACAGTACGACAACGGCGACTCTCTCAAACCCGAGTCCAACCGACTGGCGTTTGCAGACCCTGAATTTTTGCTACGGCGCGAAACACGCGGTCTACGCATACAGCTCGAAATGCTCAAGCCTGACCTGGCTCAAAACGAGCATGGCATTGAACACACGGTGGTCATTTTCGGCAGTGCACGCTTTCGCAGCGAAGAGGCATCGCACATCGCGTTGGTGCAAGCACGTGCCAGCGGTGACGAAACCGCAATAACCAAGGCCGAAACTTTGGTGCGCAATGCACGTTTTTACGAACAAGCCCGCGCACTGGCACACACCATTACCAAATACAGCGAGAACAAAACCAATGGTCGCAAGCTCTTCATTTGCACCGGCGGTGGGCCTGGCATCATGGAGGCAGCTAACCGTGGCGCAGCCGAGGCCGGTGGTATCAGCGTGGGGTTGAACATTGCCCTACCCCATGAGCAAACCCCCAACCCCTACGTCACGCCAGACTTGAACTTCAAGTTTCACTACTTTGCCATGCGCAAAATGCACTTCATGATGCGAGCCAAAGCCTTGGTCGCATTCCCCGGCGGCTTTGGCACCTTAGACGAGTTGTTTGAAACACTGACCCTCGTTCAATGCAAAAAATCCAAACCCGTCCCCATCGTGCTTTATGGCAGCAATTACTGGAAACGTTTATTCAACCCGCATGTACTGGTTGAAGAAGGTGTGATTTCAAAAGAGGATTTGGACTTGTTCAAATACGTCGACACCGTCGATGACGCATGGAACTTCATTCGTGCTTTTTATGAACTCTGAGCTGATACGCACTGCGTGAGCCCAAGCCCACGACGGCAGAGACACACCAAAACACACCACTGATGCCAATGACAGTGCCCGCTGCACCAAACACCATCGGCATCAGTACGCTCGATGCATTGATGCCCATCAAGCGCAAACCCAAGGCCTCACCATGACGGTGTTCAGGGGTAATTTGATGCAAGGTACTCATCACCATCGGCTGAACGCCTCCGAGTGATAACCCCAACAACACCGAACAGCCCCCCATCAGCCAAGCCGTATCGGTGAACGGATAAATAGCCAACATGAACGACGTGATGAGCATCGCCCCCGTGATGACTTGCCACTCATGCAGGCGCGCCGCCACAAAGGGCATCATCATGCGAATGAATGCAGCGGCAATTGCAAAGCCGCCCAAAATTGATCCAATGGCAGAGGCGCTTAAGCCACGCTCGTGACCCAAGATAGGCACGACAAAGGTGTGCACATCCCAGCAAGCGGACAAAAACCAGTTCACCAACAACAAGCGGCGAAACATGGGTTGATTCAGCAAGTCCCACGCGCTGTTTTTTTCATGACCTTGCGGCTTGACCACCTTGGGCAACTCGTGCGCCTGACGAATCCACAACCAAGCCATGATGGGTAACGCGGCCATCGCTGCGTAGGCCCATTGAAAGCCAGCGTAGTCAATCAATAAACCTGCTGTGAACGGGCCAATGAAGTTAGAAAATGCAGGCGCAATCGAGAGCCAGCTGAACGCCTGCTTCATCTGCGCCAAGCCCTGCGCGGCACGCCCCACGTGGCGCTGCAACGCGATGATGGCTAGCCCCGTGGCGCCCCCCGTCATCAAACCACTGAAACACAAGACGGGAAAAACAGGCCAAACAGCGGCAGCGCCTGCGCCCACAGACCCCATGAGCACACTCCACATCACAGGGCGTTTCAAGCCGTGCAGGTCAGCGTAGCGTCCTGCAGGCAAGGCCAAAAAAACTTGGGTGAGCGCAAACAACGCCAGCAGCAACCCGACAGCCGCCTCACTTTGGCCGCTGCGCAAAGCCATCAGGGGGGCCGCCATGCGCATGCCTGCCATGCAGGCGTGCAAGCACACTTGACCTGCAATCAGTTTGGCCAGTTCACGCTTCACACTTTGGCGTCCGAGTCATCCAAGGCATCGTCAAACTTGGGTAGCAAGGCTTGCGCTTCGCCTTCGGGCAAGGCTTCGACATTTTTCAAAGCACGACGCATTTGGCGACTGCGCGTGTCGGCGCGGTCCAACGTGTCTGCTGCTTTTTGCACTTGCTCGCGCACTTTCTCCACCCAATCACCGTAACGCTCGAATTCAGTTTTGACCGCCCCCAAGACCTTCCACACCTCCGAAGCCTGTTGCTCCAGTGCCAAAGTACGAAAGCCCATGTGCAAGCTGTTGAGCATGGCCAGCAACGTGGTGGGACCGGCCAATGTGACGCGGTAGTCGCGCTGCAAACTGTCCATCAACCCAGGGCGGCGCAACACCTCGGCATACAAGCCTTCAGTGGGTAAAAACAAAATCGCAAAGTCGGTGGTGTGTGGTGGCGCAAGGTAGCTCTCGGCAATGCTCTTGGCTTCGGTACGAATGCGTGTTTCCAGTGCTTTGGCTGCCACTTCAGCGGCCAAAGCATCGGCACGGTCTTGCGCGTCCAGCAAACGCTCGTAGTCTTCACGCGGAAACTTGGCATCAATCGGCAACCACACAGGCTCACCGTCTGCGCCGCCACGCCCAGGAAAGCGAATCGCAAAATCCACACGTTGGTTGCTGCGTGGCTTGGTCTCCACTTGCTTGGCGTATTGTTCAATCGTGAGCACTTGTTCCAACAAAGCTTCGAGTTGCACCTCGCCAAACATGCCGCGTGTTTTCACGTTGGTCAGCACGCGCTGCAAGCTGCCCACGCCATCGGCCAGTTTCTGCATTTGGCCCAAACCGTGGTGTACTTGTTCCAAACGCTCGGCAACTTGCTTGAAGCTCTCAGACAGCCGTTTTTCCAAGGTGGTTTGCAACTTTTCATCGACCGTGCGACGCATCTCATCCAACTTGTCGGCATTGCTTTTTTGCAGCTGTTGCAACTGTTGGTTGAGGGTATCGCTGATGCTTTTTTGCATGAGCGTGAGTTGTTGCACTTGGCTTTGCTGAAACAGCGCCAAGTTTTGCGTCAGCTCCTGGCGGCCACCGCGTGACGATTCTGCAATTTCTGTGCGCAGCTCACGTTCAACGCGTTCTAACTTCTCGTGCATGCTTTGCAAACTTTGTTGCAAAGCCAAAGCAACGGCCTCGTTGTTGCCACTGGGTCGACGCAACAAAACCAAGAGCAGCAAGGCATTGACAACACCGAGGCCAACCGCAATCCAAAGTTCCATCATGCCATCACCGTATTCAACGGTGTCAGCGCTGTGCCTTGGGTGAAATAGCTGATAAGGTTGTCAGCAGCCAAATTCGCCATGGCTTTGCGGGTTGCAATCGACGCACTGGCGATGTGCGGGGTCAACACCACATTGGGCACAGTCAGCAGATCAGGATGCACTTTGGGTTCACCTTCAAACACATCCAAGCCAGTCGCTGCAATGCGACGCTCGCGCAAAGCCACCGCCAAAGCCGCATCGTCCACGATGCCGCCACGCGCGATGTTGATGAGCGTGGCCGTGGGTTTCATTTGCGCCAACTCTGCGGCACCAATGGTGTGGTGCGATGCCGCACTGTAGGGCACGACCAACATCACATGGTCTGCGGTTTTGAGCAACTCTTCTTTGCTGACATACGTGGCTTTGCATTCAGCTTCGGCCTCTGCACTCAAACGCGAACGGTTGTGATAGATAACCTTCATGCCAAAGCCGTGCGCTGCGCGTCGGGCAATGCCTTGACCAATGCGGCCCATACCCAAAATGCCAATGGTGCTGCCATGCACTTCGGCACCGGCAAACATGTCGTAGCGCCACTGCGTCCACTCGCCACGTCGCAAGTAGTGTTCACTCTCGGTGATGCGGCGCGCTGTGGCCATCAACAAAGCAAAGCCAAAGTCTGCCGTGGTTTCTGTCAACACGTCTGGCGTGTTGCTGGCTTGTACGCCTTGCGCCGTCATGGCAGGCACGTCAAAGTTGTTGTAGCCCACAGCCATGTTAGCCACAGCCTTGAGGGTGGAGCATGCATTGAGTACGTCTGCGTCCACGGGGTCCGACCCTGTGGTGAGTGCGCCTACATGTTGCGACAAGGCTTGTGTCCATGAGGCCTTGGTCCAAGGCGTATCTGCTTGGTTATCCGTGACATCGAAATGCTCGCGCAAGCGCAGCAAGACCTCATCAAAGATGGGACGGGCGACAATGATTTTGGGTTTCATGAGTTACTCAATGATGTTTAGTTTTTTTGCCCACCAAGGGGTGAGCGCCGGCAGCAGCGTCAAGGTCCAAATGACCACCCAAGCGGTCAAAGGCATGAGTTGTGTCATTTCCGGAAACTGCGCCACGCTGATCACAGCCAGCACCACGGGAATCACGCCAGTTTCACGCACAGCACACAAAAACAATTTTTCTTGCGTGCTCACAGCGGTCAGAGACAACGACACAAACACCGCCACAGGACGTGCAAACAGAATAAATACCAACGACACCAGCAGTCCCAACACGGCGGTTTCGGCCAGCTGCGGTAAGGCCACAAAAGGACCCACCATCATAAAAATGGTGGGTTTGGCCACGCTCTCGATCTTGACTTCTAGGTGGCGTAACAAGCCGTGAAAGTGATGCGTACCGTGATTGAAATTGGCCAGCAAACCAGAAATGAAAGCTGCCAAGAAACCATTGCCATGAATCATCTGCGCCAGCAAAAATGTGATCAAGGGCACAGCCAAAACCAGCGCAAAGTCATACGACGCATCTAACTTGCCATGTTTGTTTGTCCTGAGCTTGTAACGCTCAAACGCAAACATACCCAGCCAACCGATCACGCCTGCCACTACTCCAAAACCAAATTGGGCCGCAAGCAATCGCAAGTTGTCACCACTGAAAAGGCCGATGGCTAATTGCCCCACATTGTCAATCTTGACCCCCGCCAAAATCATGGCTGCAATTGCACCGGTGAAGATGGCCCCCACCGCGTCGTTCAACGCACTCTCAGCCACTGACAAACTCGACACCTGCTTGAACTCTGACTTGAACACCAAGTTTTTCAGCGTGGGAATCAGGGCCGCTGGATCGGTCGAGCCAATGATGGCCGACAGCAGCGCGGCAGTTTTGCTTTCCACCCCCAGCCACATGAGTGCAGGGAACATGATAAAAAACGTCAGCAAATAACCGACGGTGGCGATCATCAAGGTGGGGAACGCAATTTTCAAAAAGTCTTTGCGCTCAATCTCATCGCCCCCCGCCTTCAAAATGATGGCCGCCAACGCCGTACAGACGACCACAGACAACACCAACTGGGCAGACAGCGGTTGCAACGCATCGTGCAACACGATGCCAACCAACAACTGCAAAGTAAAGCTCGGAAAGAGGGTGCCTTCGGCCACTTTGCTACACGACCAACCAAACACCAAGAACAAGCCCAAGCACCACAGGGTTGACGCAATCGCAGACTCGGCCCCTTCTAAGTGCGCGATGTGTTGAAGCAAGTCTGGCGCGATGAGGTTGACCGCCTGAGCCGCCACAAACACAAGTGCAATCTTGAGGTAGTTCATGCGCTCAATCTCAAACGGGTTGCGCAATGTCAAACACTTGGCGCAAATAGGCCAAGTATTTTTCGTCGTGGCACATGTTCTTCGAAGGCGTATCGGAGAGTTTGGCCACGGGCTGCCCATTGCACTGGGTCATCTTGATGACGATTTGCAAAGGTTCATAGCCCAAGTCGTTGGTCAAGTTGGTACCAATGCCAAACGCCAACTGGCAACGACCACGGAACTGTTGGTACAGCGCAATGATTTTCTCGATGGTCAAACCGTCTGAAAAGATCAGCGTCTTGGTCATCGGGTCCACCCGGTTGTTGCGATAGTGCGCAATCATGCGCTCCCCCCAAGTGAACGGGTCACCACTGTCGTGACGTGCGCCATCGAACAGCTTGCAAAAGTACATGTCGAAGTCGCGCAAGAACGGCTCAATGCCATACACATCGCTCAAGGCAATGCCCAAATCACCACGGTATTCACGCGCCCAAGTTTCAAACCCAAACACTTGGCTGTCACGCAAACGCGGCCCCAAGGCTTGGCAGGCTTGTAGGTATTCATGGGCCATCGTGCCCAAAGGGGTCAGCCCCAACTTCATCGCAAACAAGGCGTTGCTGGTACCCGCAAATTGACCTTCAGGCCCCGTCCCTAGGCGAGAGATGAGTACACGCAAAATTTCTTCATGCCAAGCCTTAGAAAAGCGACGGCGCGTGCCGTAATCAGCGATCTTGAGGTCGCTCAACCGCTCGGCGTGCAAGGCTTCGATTTTGCGATCCAGTCGCTTGCGCCCTTCCATAAAGTCCGGCACTTTTTGCGTGTTGCGAAAGTACACCTCATTGACGATGGCCAACACAGGAATTTCGAATAAGATGGTATGTAACCAAGGGCCTTGGATGCTGATGTCAATCTCGCCGTTGGACAGCGCATTGACTTGGATGTACTTCTCGTTCAGTCGAAACAGTCCCAAAAAGTCCACAAAATCGCTTTTGATGAAACGCAAACTACGCAACCAAGCCAACTCAGCATCTTGAAATTGCAAGCTGCACAAAGAACGAATTTCGTCACGAATTTCCTGCACATAAGGCGCCAGCTGCACGCCCGGATTGCGGCACTTGAATTTGTACGACACCTGCGCACTTGGAAATTGATGCAACACCGCTTGCATCATGGTGAATTTATACAGGTCGGTATCGAGCAGGCTGGTGATGATCATCGGAAGCTAACTAAAAAAACTCAGGCCACCCAGTGGGTGAATTCATTCACAGGCACACGCGGTGTGATCAAGGTGTTGACCTTGTCATTTTCATCGGCATAACCCAAAGACATGCCACAAACCAGCATCTCGCTTTCGCCAGCACCAATGTGCGGCAAGATGATGCTGTGAAAGGCATTCCATGCAGCTTGCGGGCATGTGTGCAAGCCACGTGCACGCGCGGCCACCATGATGTTTTGAAGGAACATGCCGTAATCAAGCAAGGAGCCTCGCCCCATAACAGTGTCAAGGGTGAACATCAACCCAACGGGGGCATCAAAGAACTTAAAGTTGCGCTGCTGTTGCTCGTGCATGGGAACTTTGTCCCCTTTGCCAATACCTAGCAAGCCGTAAAGACTCCAGCCGTTTTCACGACGGCGGTCGATATAAGGGCTCACCCATTGCGCGGGGTAATAGTCGTAAGGTTCTTGGTATTGCTGAGCCACGTCTGGATTGGCACGAATGGCCTCATGCGCAGCGCACACCTTGTCAACCAAAGCATCACGTGTGGCACCTTGCAGCACATAGACCTTCCAAGGTTGTGTGTTTGTGCCAGAGGGGGCACGGCTCGCCACTTGCAAAATTTCTGTGATGAGTTCACGCGTCACCGGTTGTTGCGTGAATGCGCGTGCGGACATGCGTGAGGTGATGGCCTGATCGACAGCCGCGATATTGGATGCGTTGGTCATAAAGAAGGTGTCTCCGTTAAGTTGGCTAGATTTTGCCAGCGTCGCCAGTACGCATAGGCGACACGGTAGGTGTTGATCTGAACCTGAACTGTGTCAGCCATTTGAGTGCCATAGCCCCCAGCCATTGAAAAAGCCAAAGGAATGCGTTTGGACCATGCCCAGTCAAAGACGCGACGGTCACGGGCCTCTAAGCCATCAAAACTCAACGCCAATCGTCCCAATCGATCGCCTTCATGCGGATCAGCGCCTGCAAGGTAAATCACCAAACCTGGGGTGAAACGCGCCTCGAGTTCGGCCAGCGCCTGCTCCAAGGCTTCTAAATACGTCGCGTCGTCGCAACCATCTGGAAGCTCCACGTCAAGATCACTGGTTTCTTTGTCAAAGGGGAAATTGCGTGCGCCGTGCATCGACAAGGTAAACACCTGATCATCTTGGGCAAAGATACGGGCCGTGCCATTGCCTTGATGCACATCCAAATCAATGATGGCCACTTTTAAAGGGTGTTTGTGTGTACGCCCCCATTCAGCCTGCATCAACCGCGTGGCCACTGCCGCATCGTTGAACACGCAAAAGCCGCTGCCTTGGTCGGCATACGCATGATGAGTACCACCAGCCAAATTGGCCGACACCCCCTCCCCCTGCAGCAACGCCGTACGCGCGGCCATCACTGTCGCTCCCGCAGATCGGCGTGATCGCTCCACCATCGCTGGAGTCCAAGGAAACCCGATTTCCTTTTGCTGCGCGGCGGTCAGAGTGCCGTTCACCACCGATTGGATGTAGCTGGGCGTGTGCACCAACGCCAGCTCGCCATCGCTGGCTGGCTCGGCAACCGCCAGTGCAACTTCAGGAACATCTCGCCCTAAACGCTCGCGCAACAACCGGTACTTGGCCATCGGGAAACGATGACCTTCAGGCAAAGGCAACACAAACTGGTCTGAATAAAAAGCGCGCATAGGCGTGAAAGCCGCATAAATAAAGGATGTATTGTGACCAAGACTCAAAAACCTTGGGTTTTAGAACCTCACCTCTAAACAGGCCTCCAAAGCATCAAACCCTCTTGCAAAGCCGCGGGATAACCCTAAACTTCATCCCAATGCTGCACCGCAACATTTTTTGCAAGCCCTCTTAACTTTTGGAGTATCTCTATGTTGAACGTTGAACAAATCGCCGCCACTAACAAAGCCAACTTGGACAACCTGTTTGGTTTGTCAAACAAGGCCTTCGCTGGCGTTGAAAAAATGGTTGAACTCAACCTGACTGCTGGCCGCGCTGCCTTGGCCGAGTCTGCTGCACACGCCAAAGCCGTGATGGGCGTGAAAGATGCACAAGAGCTGATCGCTTTGCAAACCAGCTTCCTCCAACCTTTGGCCGAAAAGTCTGCTGCTTACAGCCGTCACTTGTATGACATCGCTTCTGGCACAGGCGCTGAATTCACCAAAGGCCTCGAAGGCAAGGCTGCTGAAGGCCAACAAGCTGTTCAGGCCTACATCGAAGCTGCGTTGAAAAACGCACCTGCTGGCTCTGAGCAAGCTGTGGCTTTCTTCAAACAAGCCGTGACTGCCAGCAACACAGCCGTTGAGTCTGTACAAAAAGCTGTCAAGCAAGCCACTGACTTGGCCGAATCACACATCCAAACAGCCACTGAAACGGCTGTGAAAGCTACCAAAAGCGCTTCTAAGAAGCGTTAATTTGTAACGATTGTCTCCTCGGATTCTTCGTCACCTCTGGGTGCAGGAATCCCTTCAAGGGCTCGCCGCAAGGCGGGCCCCTTTTTTTATCTGGCGTTTACTCATTGAGCGGCCAAAGCTGCCTTCAATTTAGGCAAAGCCTGCAGCATGGCAGCGCGACCCGCTTCAATCGAACGACGACGTGCGCTGAATTCAGCACTTCCCACGTGACCCAACGCCGGGCGCACCACCAAATCCGCGTCGCGCAGCTCAAAGTTGTTGATGCTCTTACCCATGATGGTGAAGGTCTGCATCAAGATTTCAAACATATCACCTGTTTTGCCTGTTTCGGGTGGGCTGGAAATATCAATGGCCAGCACATACTCGGCCCCCATTTGACGGGCATAACGCACGGGCACAGGGGATGCCAAACCGCCATCGACAAACTCACGGTTACCAATGCGCACGGGTTCAAACACGGCAGGCACTGCGCTGGAAGCGCGCACAGCGGTTCCTAAATCACCGCGCTGAAACAGCACACCATCCCCCGTACGCAAGTCAGTCGCCACAATGCCCAAAGGCATTTTGAGTTCTTCAATCCGACGCCCGCCCGTTTGTGCATTCACGTAACGCGCCAAGCCATCGCCGCGCATCATGCCGCGTCCGAGCAAAGGCACGGTCCAGTCCGTGATGGTGGCCTCAGCCATCGTCTCAGCCACTTTTTGCAACTGCGCACCGTTTTTGCCACTGGCATAAAACGCCGCCACCAAACTACCGGCGGAAGTGCCCACCACCAAATCAGGCTTGATGCCCGCCTCTTCCAGCACCTGAATCACCCCCACGTGCGCAAACCCGCGCGCAGCACCACCGCCCAACGCCAACCCTAATTTGGGCACACGCTTCACCACTGGCGCTTCGGGCTTGTCGACCTCCACAGGGACCACAGGCGCATGCGTGCTGCAAGCGGTCAATACCGTCACACACACAGCCAAGATCCAGCAACGCAAACTCATGCAAAAACCTCAAATAAATTTCAGAACCTAGGGATTGTCCTAGATGCGCATTTAAGGGCTCTTGCATCCCACATAATTGACGTTTACGTAAACGTAAATCAACTTTCAAAAAACTGGAGACCCTCATGGACATCAAAGGCAAAGTTTTCATCGTCACTGGCGCGGCATCGGGCTTAGGCGAAGGCACGGCACGTGCGCTCGCAGCCAAAGGCGGCATCGTGGTCATCGCTGACATGCAAGCCGACAAAGGCGAAGCCGTGGCCAAAGACATCGGCGGCGCTTTTGTGAAATGTGACGTGAGCAACGAGGCCGACGGCCAAGCCGTCGTCGCCAAAGCCGTCTCTTTGGGCAAGCTCATGGGCTTGGTCAACTGTGCGGGCGTGGCTCCTGCCGAAAAAACCGTGGGCAAAAATGGCGCACACTCGCTGAGCAGCTTCACCCGCACCATCACCATCAACTTGGTGGGTAGCTTCAACATGATTCGCTTGGCCTCGGAAGCCATGTGCCACAACGAACCCGAAGCGACTGGGGAACGCGGTGTGTTGATTTCTACCGCGTCTGTCGCCGCCTACGACGGCCAAATTGGTCAAGCCGCTTACAGTGCATCCAAAGGCGGCATCGTGGGCATGACCTTGCCCATCGCCCGCGACCTAGCGCGCAACGGCATTCGTAACATGACCATCGCCCCCGGCATCATGGGCACACCCATGCTGTTTGGCATGCCCCAAGAAGTGCAAGATGCACTCGCCGCAGGCGTGCCCTTCCCCTCTCGTTTGGGCACACCACAAGACTACGCCAAGCTGGCCTTGCACATTTTTGAGAATGATTTGCTCAATGGTGAAGTGATTCGTTTGGATGGTGCGATTCGTTTGGCACCGAAGTAAGCCAAAACGTTCTTCAAAGTTCCCCAAAAAGGGTGAAGCCTAAAATCAGGCTTCACCCTTTTCACATATGGCCATCCCCCAGTCCTTCATTCAAGAGCTTTTAGCCCGCGTCGACGTTGTCGAGGTGGTGGGCCGCTACGTGCAGCTCAAAAAGGGCGGTGCCAACTTCATGGGGCTGTGCCCATTCCACGGCGAGAAGTCGCCGTCGTTTTCGGTGAGCCCCGCCAAGCAGTTTTTCCATTGCTTTGGTTGCGGCAAAAACGGCAACGCCATTGGCTTCTTGATGGAGCATGCGGGCATGACCTTCGTCGAGGCGGTGAAGGACTTGGCGCAAAACGTCGGGCTACAAGTGCCCGAAGACGACGCATCGCCACAAGACCGCGAGCGCGCTGCGCAACAGCGCCAAAAGCAAGCCACGCTGACCGATGTGTTGGAAAAAGCAGGTGAATCGTTCCGCAAACATCTGCGCAACTCACCCAAGGCCATTGAATATTTGAAAGGCCGCGGTTTGAGTGGCGCCATCGCCAAGCAGTTTGGCCTCGGCTACGCGCCTGAAGGTTGGCGCAGCTTGGCCAGCGTGTTCCCAGACTACCAAGATCCGTTACTGGCTGAGAGCGGCTTGGTCATCGTGAACCAAGAAGACGGCGAAGAGGAAAAACGCTACGACCGCTTCCGCGACCGTGTGATGTTCCCCATCCGCAACGTCAAGGGCGAGTGCATTGGCTTTGGTGGCCGCGTGTTGGGCGAAGGAACCCCCAAGTACCTCAACTCGCCCGAAACGCCCGTGTTCAGCAAAGGCCGAGAGCTGTATGGTTTGTTTGAAGCCCGCAACGCACTGCGCGATGCAGGTTATGTGCTGGTGACCGAGGGCTACATGGACGTGGTGGCATTGGCGCAGTTGGGTTTTCCAAATGCAGTGGCCACACTGGGCACGGCGTGTACGACTGACCATGTGCAAAAGCTGTTTCGCTTCACAGACAACGTGGTGTTCAGCTTTGATGGCGACGGTGCAGGCCGCCGCGCTGCGCGCAAGGCGCTCGAAGGCGCACTTGCGTATGCCACCGATGTGCGCAGTGTGAAGTTTTTGTTTTTACCCGCTGAACATGACCCTGACAGCTACATCCGTGAATTTGGCAAAGAAGCGTTCGCGCACTGCGTGACCGAGGCCATGCCACTGAGCCGCTTTCTCATCGAAGTGGCTCGTGAGGGTTGCGACTTACACACCGCTGAAGGCCGCGCTCACATGGCGAGCAACGCGAAACCCATGTGGACGGCCCTGCCTGATGGTGCACTCAAACGTCAGTTGCTGAGTGAAATCGCGGAACTCGCTGATCTCGGCACCCACGAGTTACAAGACTTGTGGATGCCAGCAGCATCGACGACTACTGCATCAGCACGCTCGGGTGAGTTCAAAAAGTCATCCAAGTTCAAGCCACGCGAGTCCTACGCACCCAAGACCTACAAGCGTGGCACACGCCTCATCCCCCAAGGCCGCGCGGACCATGCAGCACGCGTGCTGTTGTCACACATGGCGCTTTGGGAAGACCTCTCCACCGAAGACCACAACCTGTTGTGTGAATTGGCTCCGCCGCATGGCCCCCTCTTTGTATGGCTCGATCACCAACACCACGAACACGGCAACCAAGCTTGGGGAGCGCTGCGCGAAGGCTTGCGTGAGCACGAGTCTGAGGACATGGCGCTGCGCGTCATGGCGTCATCGTTCAAACCGCTGCTCGACGACGAGGGCAAACCCATGCCAGACGCACTATCGCCTGCTGCACAAAAAAGAGAAGCGGGTTTAGAGCTGCGCGGCATTTTGAACAAAATTTTGTTTGAGAGCTTGGACGCACAAATGAAAGAAGCCATTGCGGAGGCGGCGGCAGACCCGTCGGCCATGCAGCGCTACAAAGCACTTTTTGAACGACGCCGCCAACTGGGACTGATTCCGCAAAAGCTGGTGGAAAGCCAAGACTGACGCGGCTGCAGCCGATAGACGACTCCTGTTTTAGGTATAATCCACTCTTAGCAAGTGCGACAGCAGCACCTCCGGGCCCGGCTAACCGTGACACAAGCGCACGACTCGCCAACTTACCGCAAGGACTGCATTCCAAATGTTCGCCCTCCCCGCTTGCTTCTGAGGTTTCTTACTTCTCCCCTTTTTTCTCATCCCGCGCCGGGTTTTTGTGGCGCTGTGTATTCGTTTCTTTGATGTCTAGGAGTTTTCATGCCTGTTGACCGCAAGTCCAAGAAGCCTGCCCCAGCTGTGGCCAAGAAGGTGGTTGCCAAACCTACCGTCAAAACCACTGCCAAAGCAGTTACCAAGCCAGCCACAAAATCTGTCGCGCCATCGACCGCAAAAGCTGCGGTCAAGCCTGCAACGAAAGCCTCCTCCGTGCCCGCATCGAAAACCAAAGCCGCTGAAAAACCTAAAGCAGAAGACACCAAGAAAAAAGCAGCCGCTGTAGAAGCCCATGCGCCCAAAGCAGCTGCTAAAAAAGCCCCAGCGAAAAAGGCTACCAAAGCCAAGAGCAAAAAAGCCGCTGGCGATGATGAAGACATGAGCGACATCGAAGCTGACCTCGTAGGCGAAGAACCCGTGGTCGAAGCTGGTGCGGAAAAAGTCAAACCCCTGCGCATGAAGATCAGCAAGGCCAAAGAACGTGCCTTGATGAAAGAATTCGGCTTGGACGAAACCGTGCTGTCTGAAGAAGACATGCAAAAGCGTCGCTCGCGTCTGAAAACCCTGATCAAACTCGGTAAGACACGTGGTTACCTGACACACGGCGAAATTTCTGACCACTTGCCTGACAAATTGGTCGATGCAGAAACACTCGAAGTTGTGATCAGCATGTTGAACGACATGGGCGTGGCGGTTTACGAACACACCCCTGATGCAGAAACCCTGCTGCTCAACAACAACACACCTACAGCAGCCACAGAGGAAGAAGCCGAAGAAGAAGCCGAAGCTGCCCTGTCTACCGTCGACAGCGAATTTGGTCGCACCACCGACCCCGTGCGCATGTACATGCGCGAAATGGGTACGGTCGAGTTGCTGACCCGCGAAGGTGAAATTGAAATTGCCAAGCGTATCGAAGGCGGCTTGATGGACATGATGGCCGCAATCAGTGGCTCCCCCGCCACCATTGCCGCAGTCTTGGAACTGGCCGAAGAAATTCGGCAAAACAAAGTGGTCATCTCCACCATCGTGGACGGCTTCAACAACCTCAATGAAGCTGACGACTATGTGGCTGAAGAAGACTTTGACGAGTTCGACGAAGACGATGACGATGACGGCAAAGGTGGCTCAAAAGCTCTGACCAAGAAGCTGGAAGAGCTGAAAAATGCAGCCTTGGAGCGCTTTGACCGCATGACCGCGCTGTTCGAAAAACTCCGCAAAACCTACGACAAAGAAGGCTATGGAACCCCTGCTTACGTCAAGGCACAAACCGCATTGACTGCTGAGTTGATGGGCATTCGTTTCACAGCCAAGACCATTGAAAAACTCTGTGAATCCGTGCGCGGCCAAGTGGATGATGTGCGCAAGAACGAGCGCGAACTGCGCCGCATCATTGTGGACAAATGCGGCATGCCGCAAGCCACCTTCGTCAAAGACTTCCCACCCAACTTGCTCAACCTCAAGTGGGTTGAAAAGCAAGCGACAGCTGGCAAACCTTGGTCTACCACCATGGGCCGCTACATCCCACCCGTGCAAGACTTGCAACAAAAGTTGATCGACTTGCAAGCTCGCGTGGTTGTGCCTTTGGAACAACTCAAAGACATCAACAAACGCATGAATGCGGGTGAACGCAGCTCACGCGGCGCGAAGAAAGAAATGATCGAAGCCAACTTGCGTTTGGTCATCTCGATTGCCAAGAAATACACCAACCGTGGTTTGCAATTCCTCGACTTGATCCAAGAAGGCAACATCGGTTTGATGAAGGCCGTGGACAAGTTTGAATACCGCCGCGGTTACAAATTCTCGACTTACGCCACATGGTGGATTCGTCAAGCCATCACGCGCTCCATTGCGGATCAGGCGCGCACCATCCGTATTCCTGTGCACATGATCGAAACCATCAATAAGATGAACCGCATCAGCCGCCAACACTTGCAAGAGTTTGGTTTCGAGCCAGATGCCAGCGTCTTGGCTGAGAAGATGGAAATTCCAGAAGACAAGATCCGCAAGATCATGAAGATCGCCAAAGAGCCGATCTCGATGGAAACGCCCATCGGTGACGATGACGACAGCCATTTGGGTGACTTCATCGAAGACGGTGTCAACACCGCGCCTATCGAAGCCGCCATGCAAGCTGGCTTGCGCGATGTGGTGAAAGACATCTTGGAT
>Ga0228700_1000109_pt1 | contig 84116 bp, 84 predicted proteins | sample McNCre317_Aug_MG_FD_178019 | JGI IMG/M metagenome (GOLD analysis project Ga0228700, IMG submission 178019) | Freshwater microbial communities from McNutts Creek, Athens, Georgia, United States - 3-17_Aug_MG | ecosystem: Environmental > Aquatic > Freshwater > Creek | place: USA: Georgia...
TGGCGTCCGAAGTTTGAAGACCCTCAGCCCATTCTGAAAGAGACATTTGTAATTCAATTTGATTTATCGCAAATGTTTGACGTCGCCTAGGAAAACCCTTACGCATACCATAGCGCTATGCGGCATTGCGCTGGCTACATTGCAGGTTCAGATGGCGCACATGCACACATACATCCAAAGTAATACACCCAAGAAATGACATCCATGACCAGCAAAAACGACGACATCCAATTGCAAGCCCAAGCCAACAGCTTGCATCGACTAGACACCAGCATGGCCGAGCTCAATGCGCGCATTGCCAGATTAGCCATAGTCTTAGGCGTTTGTCTTGACCGTGAGGATGACGTGCGCCGCGTTTTAACGCACCGCCCTGACCCACACCCCCTTCACGCCGCACAAGGGCCCGAGTTTCAAAAGCGCGAACATGAGCATGTCCTGATCGAACTGCGCGGTTTGCTGGTCATGCGCTACGGCATTGAACGACACATAGTGGAAGACCAAGGCGCAAGCGTGACGCGCCGTGTACTGGAACAAGCCCAATCCGAACTCACCAAACACGGCTTCAAGCCTGGGGCAGATGGCCTCGATTTGAATCAGTTATTCAAACACCTGTAACAGGCTTTATATACTGGGCGATTGCGTGGTGAGACATGACGCTCACCACACCAATTTATCTACTGGTTTTAACGATCGCCCATGGAAATCAAGGTCAACTTTCTCGACAAACTTCGCCTGGAAGCCAAGTTTGACGACTTCACGGTTGTCGCTGACCAACCCATTCGCTACAAGGGCGATGGTTCAGCCCCCGGCCCATTTGATTATTTTTTAGCCTCATCGGCTTTGTGTGCAGCCTACTTCGTGAAGTTGTATTGCATCACGCGCAACATCCCGACTGAAAACATTCGCCTCTCGCAAAACAACATCGTTGATCCAGAAAACCGCTATCAACAGATTTTTAAAATTCAAGTGGAATTGCCTGCGGACATCCAAGAGGTGGACCGACGAGGTATTTTGAATTCGATTGAGCGTTGCACGGTCAAAAAAGTGGTGCAAGCCGGTCCTGAGTTTGTCATCGAAGAAGTTGACAACTTGGATGCCGATGCACAGTCCTTGCTCACCATCAAGCCCTCTTGTGACAGCAGCACCTACATCCTAGGCAAAGACTTACCGCTAGAACAAACCATCGCCAACATGTCTGGCATCTTGGCGAACTTGGGTATCAAAATTGAAATTGCCTCATGGCGCAACATCATCCCCAACGTGTGGTCGCTTCACATCCGTGATGCCCACTCCCCCATGTGCTTCACCAATGGCAAGGGCTCAACCAAAGAAAGCGCCTTAGCCTCCGCACTGGGTGAATACATCGAACGGCTGAACAACAACCACTTCTACGCGGGTGCATTCTGGGGCGAAGACATTGCCCATGCTGAGTTTGTGCACTACCCCCATGAGCGCTGGTTCAAGCCAGGCAAAAAAGATGCATTGCCAAAAGAAATCTTGGATGCCTATTGCCTGCGCATCTACAACCCGGACGGCGAGCTGCACGGCTCGCACCTGATTGACACCAACTCGGGCAACACCGAGCGTGGCATTTGCGCGTTGCCCTATGTGCGCCAGTCTGATGGTGAGACGGTTTACTTTCCATCCAATCTGATTGAAAACTTGTTTGTGAGCAACGGCATGAGCGCAGGCAACACCTTGGCCGAAGCCCAAGTGCAATGCTTGTCTGAGATTTTCGAGCGCGCCGTCAAGCGCGAGATCTTGGAAGGCGAAATCTGTTTGCCTGATGTGCCACAACACGTGCTGACCCAATACCCCAGCATCTTGGCTGGCATTCAAGGCTTGGAAGAACAAGGCTTTCCCGTCTTGGTCAAGGATGCTTCACTGGGAGGCCGCTACCCCGTGATGTGCGTCACTTTGATGAATCCACGCACCGGCGGTGTGTTCGCCTCATTTGGCGCCCACCCCAGCTTTGAAGTGGCGTTAGAGCGCAGCCTGACCGAGCTGCTGCAAGGCCGTAGCTTTGAAGGCCTCAACGACTTGCCCCAACCCACGTTTGAAAGCCATGCCGTCACAGAGCCCAACAACTTTGTGGAGCATTTCATCGACTCCAGCGGCATCGTGTCGTGGCGATTTTTCAGCGCCAAAGCCGATTTCGAATTTGTGGCATGGGACTTTTCCGCGCAAGGCAAAAACGCCAATGCCGATGAAGCTGCCACCTTGTTTGGCATTCTCAAAGACCTCGGCAAAGAAGCGTACACAGCGGTGTACGACCAATTGGGTGCCATCGCCTGTCGCATTTTGGTGCCGGGTTATTCAGAGATCTACCCGGTTGAAGATTTGATCTGGGACAACACCAACAAAGCTTTGTTGTTCCGCGCAGATGTCCTCAACTTGCATCGCTTAGACGATGCCAGCTTGTCTAGGTTGCTGGATCGCTTAGAGAACAACGAGCTGGATGAATACGCGGACGTGGCCACCTTGATCGGCATCGAGTTTGATGAAAACACAGATTGGGGCCAACTGACCGTGCTTGAGTTGAAGCTCTTGATTCGTCTCGCCTTGAAGCAATGGGAAGAAGCCCATGAACTGGTGGGCGCTTTCTTGCAATACAACGACAACACCGTCGAGCGTGGTTTGTTTTACCAAGCCTTGAACGTGGTGCTGGACGTGCTGCTCAACCCCGAGCTTGAATTGGGCGACTATGAAACCAACTTCCGCCGGATGTTTGGCAACGAACGCATGGATGCCGCCATCGGATCCGTCCAAGGCACGGTGCGCTTTTTTGGCTTGACCCCCACAAGCATGAAGCTAGAGGGTCTTGATAGACACCACCGTCTGATGGATAGCTACAAAAAATTACATGCAGCGCGTGGCAAAAAACAAGCCATCTAAGACTTTAGCAGTGAGGTAATTTCTAGAAATTTGTTGTCCCGTGCAATGTCTAACGCAGTGAGACCACGATCATCTTTCAACTCAAGGCTTGCGCCTCTGTCGCGCAAAAGTTTGACGCATTCGACGTGGCCTTGCCCAGATGCCCACATGAGTGGCGTCAACGCATTGGCATAAGCCGCATCGATCTTGGCGCCTGCATCTAACAATTGAGAAACAATGTCGACATGCCCCATGCCTGCTGCATAAATCAAAGCAGATTTGTGAACACGGTCAACCTCCTCTAGTTTGGGTTTTCTCGTCAGCAACAAACCCACAATCTCCGTATTTCCCGAGTAAGCGGCAGCAATCAATGGCGTCACTTTTTCCAGTGAAGCCAAGTTGGCATCTGCGCCACTGTCCAGCATCAATTTGGCGATATCAAAACGTTTTTTTTCTATCGCGATGAATAGCGCCGTTTTTCCCAATCTGTTTCTTGAATTTGGCGCAGCGCCTCGCTCAAGACTTTTTTTGACGCCCTCGTAATCAGACATACGCACAGCAACCAAGAGTTGGGCATTCACCCCTGGGTTTGAGGCCGTTTGCGCATGAACGGCAAGCGCAAACAATTGCATGAGCGAAAACCACACAGTAATTGTCGCGACACGTGCAAAACTCATAAGTACCTCATTGTGTAAATAGATTTAATCATTTTGAATTGCATCGTCACTTATCAGGCTAGCGTTTCCCCTATGTTAGTTTCACGTAAATAAATTGACAGTAGTTATGTGTTTGACAAGGTAAAAACTTGCAAGCAACGATCTCTGAAACTCACAGGAGCAACCATGCCACATGTTGAAAGTAAGTCTGTCAAACGCCTGATCTGTCTAGCTACTTTGGCTCTAATGTCCAACGTATCTCAGGCAGACGTTACAAAAAATATTTCTGTTGATCAAAGTCAATTGACTGCCGCAGGAAACGATAGCAAAAACTTCTTGCACTCCAACGGCAACTATGCACAAACACGTTACTACCAGGCCAAGCAAATTAACTCCGGCAATGTTTCCAAGTTACGGCCTGCTTTCACGTTTCAAACCGAAGTTCTCGAATCAATGGAAACAGCACCGATCGTTGTAGACGGTGTGATGTATCTGACAACCTCTTACAACCATGTCTACGCGATAGATGCTGTGACCGGCAAGCAACTCTGGCATTACAAACACAAAATGGGACCCGTCACCACCTATTGCTGCGGTCCGAACAACCGTGGCGTGGCCATCTTAGGTGACCGTGTGTTCATGGGCACACTTGATGCACGCCTAGTCGCATTGAATGCCAAGTCAGGTGAATTGATTTGGAACACTGAAATTGCCGATCCCGAACTCGGCTATTCCGAAACAATGGCTCCAGTTGCGGTGAACGGTCGCATCTTGATCGGTACGAATGGTGGTGAATACGGCATTCGTGGCTTCGTGAAATCCTTCGATGCCAATACTGGCAAATTGCAATGGACGTTCTACACCATTCCTGAAACTGGACATGAAGGCGTTTGGGCTGCAAATGATGCCACTGGCAAAAACATGCATCGCGATATAGCAGCAGAGAAAGCGCAACTGGCTAAACAAGGGGGCGATTTCTACAAGACATTGGGGGGAGGCGTTTGGATGGCCCCTGCTGTTGATACAGAGACCAACACGGTTTTCTTTGTCGTTGGAAATCCTAGTCCCGATTTGTACGGCGCAGAACGTCCAGGCGACAACCTATACACAGACTCTATCGTTGCGGTAGACCTCAATACCGGCAAGTACAAATGGCACTACCAATATGTCGCGCACGATGTGTGGGACTTAGATGCCGTTTCACCCGTCATCTTGACGACCGCCAAAGATAAAAATGGCAAGATGACAAAAGTTGCAATTCATGCAGGCAAGACTGGCAACGTGTATGTGCATGACCGCAATACAGGTGAACTCATTCGCTTCTCAGAAGCCATGGTCCCGCAAGATGGCATGTGGACACTACCGACCAAAGACGGAGCAAAAATGATGCTTGGCGCCAACGGCGGTGTCGAGTGGAGTCCCATGGCCTTTAACCCCGAAACGCGCCTGACATATGCCGCGAACTTGCTACAGCCTATGACTTACCACGTTGAGCCATCCAAATACCCAGGTGGCAAACTCTGGTTAGGTGGTGCATTCAAAACGATTCCAAGCGAAAAACAAACGGGTCGTCTTTCCGCTGTCAACATTGACACTGGCAAAGTCGCTTGGAAATTTGATACAGATGAACCATTGATTGGGGGCGTCTTGGCAACAGCTGGGAACTTGGTCTTTAACGGCGAAGCGAACGGTCTCTTCCGAGCATTTGATGCAAAAAATGGCAAGAAACTTTGGGAGTACCAAACAGGTGCAGGCGTGAATGCACCCGCAGTGTCATACTCAGTCAATGGCAAGCAATATGTCGCAGTTGCGGCTGGTGGCAACAACCAAATTGATGCCAAACGCGGCAACTCTGTGGTCGTGTTCTCATTACCCTAAAAGTTACAGGTTTTATAAAACACTCATAATTTAAAGCCTGCATTACGCAGGCTTTTTTTCGCTTTTCATTCAACAACATCATGAAAAAAATCTCTTTCTTCATTGCGTTCACTTTCGCATGCGTCATGGCAAGCGTCAGTCCAAACACCTATGCCGAAATGCCTGCAAAAGCGGCATTGTGTGTCGGCTGCCATGGCGAAAAGGGCAATTCAGTTATGCCAAACACCCCAAGCCTAGCGGGACAAAACGCGCGATACATCTATTTACAACTGCGCGACTTTCAAGAAGGTCGAAGAGTCAATACCTTGATGAGCCCTATGTCAATGGATTTATCAAGAGATGAGATGCGCGAATTAGGAAAGTATTTCTCTGAGCAAACCCTGACAGACAAGAACTTCAAAGCGGACCCAGCAAAAGCGAAATTAGGTTTTGCGAAAGCAGATGAGACCTTGTGTGCGATGTGCCACTTGGGTGAGTTTCGTGGACAAAATGAAATCCCCAAAGTCGCAGGTCAGAACTATGACTACGTCGTTAAAACATTGCGAGAATTTAAAGCCAAAACCCGAACCAATGATGCTGGAAATATGACCAGCGTAGCCAGCACCCTTAGCGATGCAGACATCGAAAACTTAGCGCACTACATCTCGGGATTATCAAAATGAAACGTGCACAAGCTCTATCAAAATCATTCTTTTTGGTTTTACTAGCCGCGACTTCAATTCGTGCGATTGCGTTTGACTCACTCAAACTAGAAGACTTTAAAACCACCAACATGTGCAAGTATTGCGACCTCACCGAGGCCCCACTGTCCGGGCGCGATATGAAAGGCGCAGATTTTCAGAATGCCAATCTATCTGGAGCAATTCTGAGCAAAGCCAATTTGAGTGAACGAGTCATGGAGAAAAGAACGCTCAATACAAGCTTTGAGAGCGCCAATTTACGCAAAGCTGATCTGAGCGAGGCAAATTTGCAAAACGCCGACTTTGGCAATGCCTACCTTCGAGAAACGAAGTTGGACGGCGCTGACTTGACGCGTGCAAATTTTTCAAATGCCAATTTAAAGAATGCGTCCCTACGAGGGGCCAATCTGACCGATGCCAAATTGGATGGCGCAAAAATAGAGGATGCCATCTTTTGTAAAACAACCATGCCCGACAGATCTATGAATGATTCTGGCTGTTGAAATTGGCCTTGCAATATCCTCACATGGCTCGGAAATAACAACGCCCTAGAAACCGCAAAGGTCGCTAGGGCGCATGAATATTGGGGTGGCTGATGGGGCTCGAACCCACGACAACAGGAATCACAATCCTGGACTCTACCAACTGAGCTACAGCCACCGTAGAAGCGAAAATTATAACCTAGCTATTTTGATTTCTGCCTTGAATTTTTCTTTTAATAGCTTGTAGTAAGCCAACCCTTCGGCAGAGGCCCACCACTGCGCGTATTGCTCGCGCTCGCGGGCTGTAGCGGCTGCCTCAGCCGCAGCACGAGGCAGAATTTTTTCGACTTTCACCACGGCGTAGCCGCTGGTACCTAGATCGACCCCCACCCATGCTGGCAGCGTCTGGGTGCTGGCACGCAACGCGGCTTCGACCAAGGCAGAAGGTTGGGCTTGCTTTGCTTCACGCGACACCACGATGGCAGCAGGCAATTTGGCCGCATCAGGATTCGCTTTCCATTCGGTCAACTTGGCGTTGCCTTCAGCACGAGCGCGCTCGCTGGATTGCTGGGCCACCACCTGCTCACGCACACGGGCTTTGACTTCATCCAAAGGCAAGGTCCGCGCAGGGCTGTAGCTGGTGATGCGCGCGGCAGCCAACACATTGGGGGCTAACTCTACCGCTTCGGTGTTTCGCTTTTTTTCAATCGAGTCTTGTGAGAACACGGCGGCCAACAACTTGGGGTTATTGGCGGCGGTGTTGCCCGCCACAGGCTCACGGCCCAAGTTGCTGGCGTGTTGCACATCAAGCTTGAGACGCTCAGCCACAGGCTTGAGGCTGTCGGATTGCTCGTACACGGTGTTGGTGAACTGCTCAGCCGCTTCGGCAAATTTGCGTTGCGCCAATTGAGCGCGCACTTCTTGTTCGAGCTTGGCGCGTTGAGATTCAAAGCTTTTTTGCTCAGGCTGTTTGACGTCGGTCAAACGGATGATGTGAAACCCAAACTCGGTTTCCACCAAACCACTGGTCTCGCCCTTTTTCAAAGCAAACGCCGCTTCTTCAAACGGCTTGACCATGGCGCCACGGCCAAAGAAATCAAGGTCACCGCCTTTGGCCGCTGAACCTGTGTCTTGCGAATTTTTACGCGCCAACTCTGCAAATTGAGTGGGTGACTTTTGCACCTCCGCCAACAACGCTTGCGCTTTGGCACGCGCCGCATCACGTTCAGCAGCAGATGCACCTTTGTCCGCATTGATCAAAATATGGCTCGCACGGCGCTCTTCCAACCCCGCCAAACGCGCAGAGTTTTGCTCGTAATAAGTTTTGAGCTCAGCCTCTGGGACCACAATGTCTTTTTGTACGGCGGCCAAGTTCAAGACCACGTATTCAATGTCTGCACGCTCAGCCGACTGAAACTTATCGGCATTGGCTTTGTAATACGTCTCTAACTCAGCATCAGTGGGGTTGATTTGGCTGACAAAGTCAGCGGGCGTAAAACGCGCCACTTGCACTTGGCGTTGCTCATAAAAAGCGTTCAAAGTCACATCGGCCAAAGCAGACGAGCTGAAGCTGGTTACCCCCACGCCAGACATGACTTGGCGTGAAGCCAAATCACTGCGCACTTGCGCTTCAAACGATTCAGGCGACATGCCTTGCGTGGCAAGCAATTGGCGATAACGTTCCATGTCCAACGTGCCGTCGGCACGGCGCAAAGCGGCAATGGTGGGGTTTTGTTGCAGCTCTGCAGCCAAACGCGCATCGCTCGCCCCCAAATGGAGTTTGCCAGCCGCCACTTGCAACAAGCGATCACGCACCATGCGCTCAAGCGTGCTGTATTTGGCTTCAGGCGTATCAAACAACTTCACGTCCACATTGGGCATGCTGCTGCGCATGCGCTCAATTTGGCTGCGATGTGCAGCATCCCATTCAGCTTGCGTGATGCTTTGCCCATCCACCGTGGCGACTGTGGCTCCACCTTCGCGGAAACGGTTATAGCCTTCTAAGCCAAACAAAACGAAAGAAGGAAAGATCAACAGGAACAGCAAAAACTGCATGACCCGTGTGTGCTTGCGAACAAAATCAAACATGTGGTGGACTCATCGTGATGTGTGAGAAGCCAATAAAAAAGGCGAACCGTGCGTTCGCCTTTTGAATGGGTGGTGGGTGCTGACGGGGTCGAACCGCCGACCTACTGCGTGTAAGGCAGCCGCTCTGCCAACTGAGCTAAGCACCCAACCGAAACCGCGAATTAGTTCAAGGCGTCTTTCAAACCCTTGCCTGGACGGAACTTAGGCACCTTGGCTGCTTTGATCTTGATCGCTGCGCCCGTGCGTGGGTTACGGCCAGTGCGAGCGGCACGCTTGCCAACCGCAAAAGTACCGAAGCCCACCAAAGAAACTGTGCCGCCTTTTTTCAAGGTGGTCTTGACTGCACCGATGGTGGACTCGAGTGCGCGAGTTGCAGCAGCTTTAGAAATGTCTGCGTGCTTGGCAATGTGCTCAATCAGTTCTGTTTTATTCACAAAAATCCCCTCTCAATGAGATGTGATGTTGGTCAATGGTTGTGCTAGTTTACTAGCACCACACGATGTAACGCTGCCGTGGATGTTGTCATCTTCGTGCCATGAGTTTTTCAAAAGAAAAACAGTGCCCTACACAGCATGGGTTGAAATTCTAGTCGTTTTTTGAAGCGAAAAATTACAAAGCTTCTGCAATGGCACGGCCAACATCAGACGTACTAGCGTTACCCCCAATGTCCGCTGTCTTAGGCGCACCGCTCTTAGGATCAAGCACCTTCTCAATCGCGGCCATCACCGCATCGTGTGCATCTTTGTGGCCCAAGAACTCCAGCATCATGGCACCGCACCAAATTTGACCAATCGGGTTGGCAATGCCTTTGCCTGCAATGTCAGGCGCTGAACCATGCACAGGTTCAAACAAGGAAGGAAACTTGCGATCCGGGTTCAAGTTGGCACTGGGCGCAATGCCAATGGTGCCGGTACATGCAGGGCCTAAGTCGCTCAAGATGTCACCAAACAAATTGCTAGCCACCACCACATCAAAGAAATCGGGGCGCTGCACGAAGTGGGCGGTCAAGATGTCGATGTGGAATTTATCGACATTGATTTCAGGATAGTTCTTGGCCATCTCAACCACGCGCTCATCCCAGTAAGGCATGGTGATGGCAATGCCGTTGGATTTGGTGGCGCTGGTCAAATGCTTTTTAGGGCGGGTCTGCGCCAACTCAAACGCAAACTTCAACACGCGGTCCACACCGATGCGCGACATCACCGTTTCTTGCATCACGATTTCGCGCTCAGTGCCTGGGTACATACGCCCACCAATGCTGGAGTACTCACCTTCGGTGTTCTCACGCACGATGTACATGTCAATCTCGCCGGGTTGGCGAGGTGTGCCATCACGACGCACCACGGGCGCAATGATGCCAGGCATCAAGCGTGCGGGACGCAGGTTGATGTACTGATCGAACTCGCGACGGAACATCAAGAGCGAGCCCCACAGCGAAATATGGTCTGGAATTTTGTCGGGCCAACCCACTGCACCAAAGTAAATGGCGTCATGCCCGCCGATTTGGTCTTTCCAATCGTCAGGCAACATCTTGCCGTGCTTCTCGTAATAGTCCCAGCTAGAAAAGTCAAAGTGATCAAACTTCAAGTCGATGCCAAATTGACGGGCGGCTGCGTCCATGACACGAATGCCTTCGGGCATGACCTCTTTGCCAATGCCGTCACCGGCAATCACTGCAATGCGTTTTTGACTCATCTTTAACCTTTAAAAATTCAAGCCGCAATTTTAGGAGGCCGAACCACCAAGCTCACCCCCGCCGCAGTCACCGCAATGCCTGCCAGTGTCACCAAGGTGATGGGCTCGTTGAACAAAATCCAAGCCATCACCGCTGTGGTGGGAGGAACCAAGTACAGCAAACTGGTGACCGAAGCCGCTGCGCCGCGTTGGATGAGAATGTAAAACAACGAGCTCCCACCCAAGGTCAACACCAACACCGCCCACGCCATGGCCCAGCTCATCTCGGCATTCCACAACGCAGGCTCCGTTTCCATCAACGCGATGGGTAAGGTCACCAAATAGGCGGCCATCAGCTGCACCGCATTGGCACTGCGCACATCACAGGGCTGCACAAAGCGTTTTTGATACAACGTGCCTGTGGTGATCGAAATCAACGCCATGGTGATCATGGTCAAGCTCCAAGGCGTGACTTCAATGCCACCTTCCAACTTGCGCGACACCACCATCGCCAAGCCCACAAAGCCCAGAGCCAACCCCTGCCACTGACGACGGGTCACATGACCACCCCGGGCTGATAACCAAATGGCGGTGATGACCGGTTGCAAGCCCACGATCAAAGCGGTCAGACCCGCCCCCATGCCCACTTTCACAGCCGCCCACACGCCCCCCAAATAGCCAGCGTGCATCAACACCCCTGTGACGGCCAAATGCCACCACTGCGCCCTGCCCTGCGGCCAAGGCACACGCGCCCATTTGACCCACAGCACAAAGCACACGATAGACAATATGTAGCGCCACAGCAAGAAGGTGAAAGGCGGCGAATTGGGCATGCCGTAGCGCGCCACGATGAAGCCCGTGCTCCAGATCAACACAAAAAGCCAAGGCATGGCGTTGATCCATGCTTGGTTGCGTGAATCACTCATTACTTGGCGTGGTCCAAGATATCGGGCCAAGCCTTTTGCAGGTAGTACACCATCGACCACACGGTCAACACACCTGCAATCCAAATCAACACCGTGCCCCACAGGGCCGTGTCGATCACGCCAAACAATTGGCCATCAAACAACAAGAAAGGAATGGCCACCATTTGCACCATGGTCTTGAGCTTGCCCAGCACATGCACCGCCACGCTGCGCGAGGCGCCAATTTGTGCCATCCACTCGCGCAAAGCCGAGATCGCAATTTCACGCCCGATGATGATGAGGGCCACCAACACATCAGCACGCCCCAGTTGCACCAACACCAGCAAACATGCGCACACCAAAAACTTGTCAGCCACGGGATCAAGGAAGGCGCCAAATGCGGAAGATTGGTTGAGCTTGCGTGCCAAGTAACCATCGAGCCAATCGGTCAAAGCAAACACCACAAACATCACCGTGGCCCACAAATTGCGCTCCGCTGTGTCAATCGGCAAATAAAACAACCCCACGATGAGCGGTATGGCCGCGATGCGTGCCAATGTCATGAGCGTAGGAATGGTCCACATAAATGGTTACTCGTAAATGATTTGAGATTGCCCTTCATGGGCCTGAGCCATCCAACTGGCCAAGGCCGCATCGCTGGGGAAAAACTTGGCGTTGTCGCCCAACTGTACGTCAGCCGTGGCGCCATCACGCAGCAGTTTCAATCGTACGCCCATGCCACGCACCAACTCGCCCTGTTCGGATGACTCCACTTTGGCTGGGTGCTCACGCAACAATCGGGCAATGTCAGGCGAAGTGCCGTTGACCGTGACGCTGAGGTACTTGCCAAAGCGGCAACGCGCTTGCTCCAAGCTCCACACTTGTTGAATGGACAAACGCAAACCGCCCGAGAAACGGTCTGGCTGCGCCTTGCCCATGATGATGACCAGCTCATCATCTTTCAAGGTGTTGCGGTAAGTGTTGATGGTGGCTTCGTCAGCCGTGGCTTCAATCACGGTTGATTTGTCATCGAGCTTGAAGATGGCCAGCTTGCCGCGTTGGCCATTGATCACACGCATGTCGCTCACGATGCCCGCGAGCAACTGCGGTTCGCGCGAGTCCATCAAGTCTTCAATGCGGGTGCGGGCGAAGCGGCGCACCTCGCGCTCGACTTCGTCAAACAAGTGGCCAGACAAGTAAAAGCCAAGCGCTACTTTTTCATGTGTGAGGCGTTCTTTCACGCCCCAAGGCAACATCTCCACGTACTCGGGCTCTTGCGTGCTCGAGCCGTGGGCGTCTTCGCCCATCATGTCAAACAAGCCGCCTTGGTTGGCGTTGGCTTCGCTGGCAGAGGCGAAGTCAAACGCGCGCTCCACACTGGCCAACAGCTCGGCACGGTTGAGGTGCAAGTTGTCAAACGCACCGGCTTTGATGAGGGCTTCCACCGTCCGCTTGTTGAGGCGGCTGCGGTCCACACGGCGACAGAAATCAAACAAGCTGGTGAACGGGCCGCCTTCTTCGCGTGCGGCCACGATGGCTTCAATCGCTTGCTGGCCCGAGCCTTTGATGGCCCCCAAGCCATAGCGAATGACTTTGTCTGAAATAGGTTCGAAGCGGTAGCGACCACGGTTGACATCGGGCGCTTCAAAGGTGAGGCCCATCTTCTGCGCGTCTTCAAACAACACCTTGAGCTTGTCGGTGTTGTCCATCTCCACCGTCATGTTGGCGCAGAAGAACTCCGCCGTGTAATGCACCTTCAACCAACCCGTGTGATAGGCCAGCAACGAGTAAGCGGCGGCGTGCGACTTGTTGAAGCCGTAGCCCGCGAACTTCTCCATCAAGTCAAAGATTTCGTCGGCTTTATCTTGGGTGATGTTGTTTTTGGCTGCCCCGGCACGGAAGATCTCGCGGTGCTCCGCCATCTCCTCGGGCTTCTTTTTACCCATGGCGCGGCGCAACATGTCCGCGCCACCGAGTGAGTAGCCCCCCAAAATCTGCGCGGTCTGCATCACCTGCTCTTGGTACACCATGATGCCGTAGGTCTCAGACAGCATCTGCGCCACCATGGGGTGCGGGTACTCAATTTCTTCACGGCCATGCTTACGCGCCACGAAGCTGGGAATCAGATCCATCGGGCCTGGACGGTACAAGGCGTTCAGGGCAATCAAATCTTCCAAACGCGTGGGACGCGCATCGCGCAACATGCCCTGCATGCCGCGACTTTCAAACTGGAACACCGCTTCGGTCTTGCCGTCTTGGAACAGTTCGTAGGTGCGCTTATCGTCGAGTGGGATGTTCTCGAACGCAAAGTTCTCTTGGCCCTTGTGGCGCTGCATGATGAACTCGCGCGCAATCTCCAAGATGGTGAGCGTGGCCAAGCCCAAAAAGTCGAACTTCACCAAGCCTGCGGCTTCCACGTCGTCTTTGTCAAACTGGCTCACCGCCGATTCGCTGCCGGGCTGTTGGTACAGCGGACAGAAATCGGTCAACTTACCCGGGGCAATCAGCACGCCACCCGCGTGCATGCCCACGTTGCGCGTCATGCCTTCGAGCTTTTGCGCCAGCTCCAACAAGGTTTTGACTTCATCCTCTTTAGCCAAACGCTCAGCCAAGATGGGCTCCACCTCAATCGCACCGGCGATGGTGATGTGTTGGCCCGGCTTGTTGGGAATCAAGCCACTGATGCCTTTGCAGAAGGTGTAGCTCATGTCGAGCACACGGCCCACGTCACCAATCGCGGCGCGTGCCGCCATGGTGCCGAAGGTGGCGATTTGCGACACGGCGTCACGGCCGTATTTGTCTTTCACATAGTCAATCACGCGGTCGCGGTTGGTTTGGCAAAAGTCAATGTCAAAGTCGGGCATCGAGACCCGCTCGGGGTTCAAGAAACGCTCGAACAGCAAGTTGTATTGCAGCGGGTCCAGGTCGGTAATCTTGAGCGCATACGCCACCAACGAGCCCGCACCTGAGCCACGGCCTGGGCCCACAGGGCAGCCATTGGCTTTGGCCCACTGAATGAAGTCACCCACGATCAAGAAGTAGCCGGGGAAGCCCATGTTCAAAATCGTGGTCAGCTCAAATTCCAAGCGTTCCACATAGCGTGGACGCTCTTCGTCACGCTTGGCTGGCACAGGGTACAGATGCGCCAAGCGCTCTTCCAAGCCTTCGTGCGACACGTGGCGGAAATAGTCTTCCACGGACATCACCACACCGTTCACCGGCGGGATGGGGAAATTGGGCAGTTGTGGCTTACCCAACACCAAGGTCAAGTTACAACGTTTGGCAATCTCCAAGGTGTTGGCAATGGCGCTGGGCACATCGGCAAACGACTCGCACATCTGCGCGGACGATTTGAAATACTGCTCGCGTGTGAACTTGCGCACACGGCGTTGGTTGCCCAAGATTTCGCCTTCGGCAATGCACACGCGCGCTTCGTGTGCTTCGTAGTCGTCAGGCTGGGTGAACTGCACTGGGTGTGTGGCAACCACGGGCAGGCTCAGACGTGCCGCCAGTTGCACGGCGGCAGACACATGGGCTTCGTCATCCGCACGGCCTGCGCGTTGCAGCTCAATGTAAAAACGATGCGGGAAGATGCCCGCCAACTGCAAAGCCACTTCACCCGCACGGGTGGTGTCGCCTTGCACCAAGGCTTGGCCCACCACACCAGCTTGCGCACCCGACAAAGCAATGAGGCCTTGCGACAGCTCTTGCAGCCACTCCAGCTTGATGACAGCCACGGCCCTGTGCACGTTTTGCGTCCAGCCACGGCTGATCAACTCACACAGGTTCAGGTAGCCCTGGTGGTTTTGCACCAACAAGACCATGCGCGACGTTTGTGCCGCGTCTTGGGTGAGGCTCTCGAGGTAAATCTCGGCGCCAATGATGGGCTTGACGCCCTTGCCACGGGTTTCTTTGTAAAACTTGATGGCGCCGTACAGGTTGTTGATGTCTGTGATGGCCAGCGCGGGTTGCTGGTCGGCTGCGGCGACTTTCACCACCTCGTCGATGCGGTTGGTCCCGTCAACGACAGAAAATTCGGAGTGAAGGCGCAGGTGAACAAACATGCGCCAGATTGTAGGGACCCTACCGTTACATAGAATCGCTGGGTGAACCAAATTCTGAATATTTCTTGCTACAAATTCGTCGCCCTGCCCGACGCCCAAGACCTGCGCCAGCCTTGCTTGGACAACGCCTTGGCGCGCCAGCTCAAAGGCACCATTCTGATAGCAGAAGAAGGCATTAATTTCTTCTTGGCTGGTAGCGCCAACGGTGTGCGCGGCTTTGTCGATTGGCTGCGCAGCGACCCACGCTTGGCCGACTTAGCCCCAAAAGAAAGCTGGTCAGACACCCAACCATTTCGCAAGATGCTGGTGAAGGTGAAAAACGAAATCATCCGCATGAACCACCCCAGCATTCGCCCCGCCGAGGGCCGTGCACCGGCGGTGACGCCCGCCACCGCGAAACGCTGGTTGGACCAGGGCCATGACGACGAAGGCCGCCCCGTGGTCACGCTGGACACACGCAACCAGTTTGAGGTGGATGCCGGCACGTTCAACAACACCATCAACTGGGGCATCACCAAGTTCACCGAGTTTCCTGATGCGGTGCAAGCCCACTTAGACGAGCTGCAAGACAAAACCGTCATCAGTTTTTGCACCGGCGGCATACGCTGCGAGAAAGCCGCCATTTACATGCGCAACGCGGGGCTGCCCCATGTGTACCAGCTGGAAGGCGGCATCCTCAAATATTTTGAAGAAGTGGGCAGCGACCACTACAGCGGCGGGTGCTTTGTGTTTGACGAGCGCCGCGCCGTGGGCGCAGACCTCAGTGCCACGGGCTTGACACCCGAAGGCACATGTCCCGTCAGTGCTCCAACAACGCCAACACCTCAGACTTGAATTCACGGGTGTACAAAACCCCCGTCACCAACAGCGTGGTCAGCACAAACATGGCGGGTGAAAAAAACCACCCCAGTGCAGCAAACGAAAAATAGTAGGCGCGCAAACCGCCGTTGAAGGTTTCAGCGGCCAAACCTGTCATGGCCGCAGCGCGGTCGGCGTAGTGTTGACGGTCGGTCACTTCACCACTTTCAAAACTTTCAGCGGGGGGCATGGCCCCAATGAGCAGCGCTACAAAGGTGTACTGACGCATCGACCATGAGAAGCGAAAAAACGAGTACACAAAAATCACCACCAACACCAAGATCTTGAACTCAAACACCAAGATGGGCGTTTGCTCTGCAAACGGAATTTCGCGCACCAGCTCGGCCGCTTTGTCGGTGGTGCCGAGCAAAGCAAACAAGCCGCCCAAAATCAAAATGGTGGTGGAGCAAAAAAACGCAGGGGTGTTTGACAGCGTTTGCGTGATGATGCCGTCCAACATGCGTGGGTCGCGTGCTGTGGTCTGCAGCATCCACAGGTGGCGGTAGTGGTTGGTCATGGCCAAGATGGAGTGGTGATGCTCGCTGCTGTACTTCGCAAACGCAGCGTAGCCCATCCACACCAGCACAAAAAATCCGAGGGCGAGCCAATCGGTCCATGGCAACAGTTGAATGATCTTCATGGCTTGAATGCTAACCAAAGAAAAAGGGCCGCTCTCACGAACGGCCCTTTTATTTCAACACCCGCTCATCACGGGTGCGCTTGGCTGGATTGCGAATTAACCGCGCAACTTGGCAGCCACTGCCGCCACGCGCTCGCCATAGGCCTTGGCCGTGTCCAAGTCGCCTTGAGGAATGTCAGCCGCTGGGCTGGTGGGGCCGACTTGCGCCATCACGCCAGAGTTAGAGCCCATGCGGTTGATGTTGCCATCGTTCATGGCTGGCTGCCCCACCCACACCATGCCTTGTTGCATGGCCAAGGTGATGAAGTATTGGAGGGTCGACAGTTTGTCGCCGCTGGGGCTGGCAGAAATGGTGAAACCCCCTGCCACTTTGTCTTTCCAGCCGCTCACAAACCACTGCTTAGACGTGGCATCTGCAAATTTCTTGAACTGCCATGAGGCCATGCCCATGTAAGTGGGTGAACCAAAGATGATGGCGTCAGCCGCGTTGAGGGCTTCCCACTCAGCATCGGTGATGTTGCCGTCTGCATCAATGGCGACGAGGGTGGCTTTCGCGCCTTCGGCGACGAACTGAGCCACGCGTTGTGTATGGCCGTAGCCTGAGTGGTAAACGACGACAGTTTTAGTCATGTTGAATTCCTAGTGAGGTTGAAAAAATGTGAATGGTGTGTGTGTGTGAATTATTGAGCTTGCTTTTTAGCGTCTAGGCTCCAAGCGCCAGCACCTGTGGATGCCAACACCAACAAGCCGCCGATCACGCCGATGTTCTTGAAAAACAAGAGCTGCTGCACAAACGCTTGCTCAGGTGCCGCCGCCCAAAATGCGTGAAAGAAGACCGAGGCTGCCAATGTGAAGACGGCCAACACAGCCGCCACGATGCGGGTTTGAAAACCCACGATCAAAGCCACAGAGCCCAAAATTTCGACTGTCAATGCGGCTGCCGCACCCAAGGCGGGCAAAGGCAAGCCAACAGACGCGATGTACCCCACGGTGCCTTCAAAGCCAGACAGCTTTGACAAACCCGCAGGCAAGAAAAGTGCGGCCAGCAAAATGCGGCCAATGAGGTTGAGTGCGTTGTTCATGAGCGTCTCCTTTGGGTAGATGAAACAAAAAAAATCAAGGTGCCAAGTCAAACACCAGCACCTCGGCATCTTCGCCATGGGTCAGGTGAATGGTCGGTTCGTTGTCCAGCAATGCAGCGTCGCCCGTGGTCAACCCCACGCCATTGACTTGCAAGGCGCCGCGAATCAAGTGCACATAAGCTTTGCGACCCGGCGCAAGGTTCAACGTGGCGGCTTCGTCACCGTCAAACAAGCCGGCATACAACGCCGCATCGGCGTGGATCTTCACCACACCGCCTTCGGGCGCGGCGATGCGACACAACGCGCCACGCTTGGATGCAGGGGGCACTGGCTGTTGTTCGTAGCTGGCGGGAATGCCGCGCACATTAGGCTCGATCCAAATTTGAAAGAAATGCGTGGTCTCTTGCGGCGCGTGGTTGAACTCGCTGTGCTGCACGCCACTGCCCGCGCTCATGCGCTGCACATCACCCGGCGGGATACCTTTGACGTTGCCCATGCTGTCTTTGTGGGCCAAGTTGCCGCTGAGCACATAGCTGATGATTTCCATGTCGCGGTGACCATGTGTGCCAAAGCCTGTGCCGGGTGCAATGCGGTCTTCGTTGATGACGCGCAAATTGCCCCAGCCCATGAACTCGGGGTCGTAGTAATGGGCAAACGAAAAACTGTGAAACGACTTGAGCCAGCCATGGTCGGCGTAGCCTCGGTCTTGGGATTTGCGAATGGTCAACATGGCGTGCGCTCCTGTTTTGTCTTGACCTGAACTTTAGGCCTTTCGGTTTCTTTTTCCATGCACAGGATTTGATGGCATCATTCAAATTATTTGAATGATTAAAGCCTGATTGCATGACATCCCCCCGTGACGTCCTCACCCCCGATTCGCTCTCCATGCTGCACGCGATTGAAAAAGCAGGCAGCTTTGCCGCTGCCGCACGTGCGCTTGGGCTGGTACCCAGCGCCCTCACCTACCGCGTGCGTCAGATCGAAGACGCGCTGGACGTGCTGCTGTTTGACCGCAGCTCACGACAAGCCAAACTCACCGCAGCAGGCCATGAGCTGATGCGCGAAGGCGAACGCCTGCTGGCCGACATGGACGCGATTGCCAACCGCGTCAAGCGTGTGGCCACGGGCTGGGAAAGTCAATTCACCATCGCAGTAGACGGCATCATCGACCGCACCACGGTGATGGAGTTGTGCGAAGCCTTCATGGCCTTGAACGCGCCCACACGCCTCAAGCTGCGCGACGAAACCCTCACCGGCACGCTCGAAGCCTTGACCAGCGGCCAAGCTGATTTGGCATTGGGCATTGGGGGTTCATTGAGTGAAAGTGGCATCACCTCTGGCATTCACAGCCACGTGTTAGGGCCCATGCGCTTTGTGTTTGCCATCGCGCCCCACCACCCATTGGCACACGCGCCCGAGCCATTGACCGATGGGCTCATCAGCCAACACCGCGCTGTGGCCGTGGCCGATTCGGTGCAACGCGGCGCAGGCGTGACCATTGGTTTACTGCCGGGCCAAGACGTGTTCACAGTCTCCAACATGCACAGCAAAATTGAGGCGCAGGTGCGCGGCCTTGGTGTGGGCTTTGTGCCTGAGTTGATGGTGCAGCCCTTGATTGACCAAGGTGTGTTGGTGGTGCGCGAGGTGGAGCGTCCTCAACGCGTCGCCCAACTCAGTTACGCTTGGCGCATCCCCGATGGCAGCGAGGGCGAGCGCGGTGGCCGCGCTTTGCAGTGGTGGCTCAAACAACTCAAAAGCACCACCACACGTTCTGCGCTATTGGTGAACCCCCGCCCCAATGTCCCCACACGGAAGGTGTAGAGTGCAACCATGACCTTAAACATCGCCATCATCGGAGCCGGCATCGCTGGCATCACCGCAGCCCGCACCTTGGCCAAGGCTGGCCACCATGTGCATGTGTTTGAAAAGAGCCGAGGGGCAGGTGGCCGCATGTCCACCCGCGACAGCAACTTCGGCACCTTTGACCATGGCACCCAATACTTCACCGTGCGCGACCCACGCTTTTCGCTGGCCTTGCAAAGTGTGCCCGGCACGGCTGAGATTTGCCGTCCCTGGAGCGCCAACGCCGTGCGCGTGCTCGACCCACTGGGCCACGTGTTTGAAGCGGCCCGCGCCACCCACGACGCGCACTTTGTGGCCAAGCCCGGCATGAACGCCTTGGTGCGTCATTGGGCCGAACCTCTGGGCAAAGCCATCACCTACAACACGCCAATCCACCGCTTAGAACGCGGCGCCAAAGGCTTGTGGACGCTGCATGCCGAGGATCAAAAATTCACCGGCTTTGACCATGTGCTGCTCGCCATTCCCTCGGTGCAAGCCGAGCACTTGCTCAAAGCCTCGGGCAAAGATGCGTCGAATGCCCAGTGGTTCAAAGCCATGAAAAAAGTGGACGTGGCCCCGTGCTGGACGCTGATGCTGGCCTTCCCCAACGCCACGCAACCCAACTTGCACATCGGCCCTCAATGGAACGCCGCACGCAGCATTCACCACCGCATTGCGTGGTTGGCCCGCGAATCGTCCAAGCCGGGTCGCGGCAAGGTCGAGCGTTGGACGGTGCAAGCCAGTGCCGCTTGGTCTGCCGAACACATCAACGACACCGAAGCGCGTGTGAAGGCCAAACTCTTGCGGGCGTTTGCCGAACTCACGGGCATCCGTGCCGAGCCCGCGCACACCGACATGCACCGCTGGCTTTACGCCAAAACCCTCACGCCTCTGGGTGTGTCACACCAGTACAACCCAGCCAACGGCTTGGGCACCTGCGGTGACTGGCACCTGGGCCACCGTGTGGAAGACGCGTTTGTCTCGGGCCTTGAACTCGCTTTGGCTGTTTGCCAATCTGCCAAGCGTTTGTAATTGCCGTACATCGGTCGATTCGCCCCCTCCCCCACGGGCCCGCTGCATGCGGGCTCGCTCGTTGCAGCCCTCGCCAGCTGGCTCGACGCTCGTGCACATGGCGGCCAATGGCTGGTGCGCATCGAAGATGTGGACACACCGCGCTGCATATCAGGCGCAGACCAACGCATCCTCCAACAACTCGCCACCTGTGGGCTCGTGCCTGACGCGCCCGTGATGTGGCAATCGCAGCGCGGCGATGCTTACCAAGCCGCGCTGAATGCGCTGGTCACCAAAGGCTGGGCATACCCCTGCGGTTGTTCGCGCAAAGAGATTGAAGACGCCCAAGCGGTGATGGGTCACACCCGCGAACGCCACACCGCCGTCGTCTACCCCGGCACATGCCGCCATGGTTTGAATGGCAAAGCCGCACGCGCTTGGCGCTTGAATGTGCAACGCGTCATTGACGACTTGCAACTGGCCACGCCGCTGACATGGCAAGACCGTTGGCTCGGCCCCCAACAACAAGACGTGGCGAAGGACGTGGGCGACTTCGTGCTGCGCCGCGCCGACGGCCTGTGGGCTTACCAACTCGCCGTGGTGGTGGATGACGCCGCACAAGGCATCACCCACATCGTGCGCGGCGCTGACCTGACGGACAACACCGCACGACAAATCGTGTTGCAACACGCCCTGGGCCTGCCCACGCCCAGCTACATGCACACGCCGCTGGTGCTGGGCGAGAACGGGGAAAAGTTGAGTAAGCAAAACGGCGCAGAGGAACTGGATGTGAGCCAACCATTGCGAGCCCTAGAAACTGCGGCACACGTCTTAGGTCTACCGTCAAACGATGGCACATCGGTTGAGCAAGCCCTTAGCGCATGGACAAAAGCATGGCCACCAGTGACGCGTTCTCTCCCACGATAATCACGGGTTATTCAAAGACTTGCTTGCCATGACCGCCGACACGCCCACCACCCCCGACACCCCAAAAACCGACGCCCCTTTCATGCGCGTCATCAAAACCTATGTGCTGCGTGCGGGCCGCATGGGTTCGGGCCAAGTGCGTGCGTTTGAGCAGTTCGGCCCACAGTTTTTGGTGCCCTACACGCCTGAGCGTTTGGATGCAGCAGCGGCCTTTGGTCGCGCGGCCCCATTGATTTTGGAAATTGGCTTTGGCATGGGCGATGCCACCGCCAAGATCGCGCACACGCGCCCTGACGACAACTTTTTGTGCTGCGAAGTTCACGCGCCTGGCGTGGGTGCGCTGCTCAAGCGCTGCGGCGAAGAAAGCATTGGCAACATCCGCATCGTGCAGCACGACGCGGTCGAGGTGATGGACCACATGCTGGGCGAAAACAGCCTGGACGGCGTGCACATCTTCTTCCCAGACCCGTGGCACAAGAGCCGCCACCACAAGCGCCGCTTGATTCAAAGCGCGTTCGTCAACCGCTTGGCCAAACACATCAAGCCCGGTGGCTACCTGCATTTGGCCACCGACTGGGAACCTTATGCAGAGCAAATGATGCAAGTGGTGTCGGCCGAGCCTCTGCTCAAGAACACAGCCACCGACCCCAGCGGCTTTGCCGAAAAGCCGGCCTACCGCCCCCTCACCAAGTTTGAAAACCGTGGCTTGAAGCTCGGCCATGGGGTGTGGGACTTGGTGTTCACCAAGGTCTAAAGAACTCAGCCACATGCGCATCCCCACGCGCAACGGCGTCGGCGCCAGCCGCGTGTCACTCCCCATTGGGCCTTGGCCCACGGTGCTGGATTTTTTGCGAGAGCGCATGCCCGACATCTCGCATGACGAGTGGCTGCACCGCTTTGCACAGGGCTTGGTGCTCAATGAAGCGGCCCAGCCCGTTGCAGCCACACAGGCCTACACCCCGCACACCAAGCTCTACTACTACCGCCACATCGCCAACGAGCCGGTGCTGCCCCAGCAGGCCAGCATCGTGTTTGAAGACGACCATCTGCTGGTAGCCGACAAACCACACTTCATGCCCGTCACCCCCGCGGGCCGTTATGTGCAGCAAAGCTTGTTGGTGCAGTTGAAGAACCTCACGGGCAACGACGACCTCGTGCCCCTGCACCGCATCGACCGCGAAACCGCAGGCCTGGTGATGTTTGGCAAACGCTTGCCTGACCGCGATGCCTACCACGCCCTCTTTCGCGACAAGGCCCTGCACAAGGTGTACGAAGCCGTGGCGGCGTACAACCCAGCGCTTGAATTGCCACGCGTGCACATCAGTCGCCTGCAGCCGGACGAACTTTTTTTCAGAACACAAGAGGTAGAGGGGGAACCCAACAGCGAAACACGCATTCGTCTACTGAAAGTCGAGGGCACACGTGCGCTCTACCAGCTAGAGCCCATCAGCGGCAAGCGCCACCAACTGCGCGTGCACATGATGGCGCTGGGACTGCCGCTTGAAGGCGATCAGTTTTACCCCATGGTGTTGCGCGGGCCAGATGCCGAGGAAGATTTTGGCCACCCTCTGCAACTGCTGGCCAAACGTGTGGCTTTCACCGACCCTGTCACGGGCGAGCCGCGAGAGTTTCACAGCGCGATGCGTTTGAGCATTGCGCTGTAAAGCTAAAACTAAGAAGCGTCAGGCAAGCCCGACGCTTCAAACACTTAAGCCTTGATTTCACGCGCCGTGATTTGGTACTTGAAGGTGTCAGGCGCGTAAGAGTCGGCGCGACCATCCACGGTCTCGGCCACGGGGTACATCAAGAAGCCCAAACGGTCTTCTTTGCTGCCGGGTAAGGCCACATCGTGCGCGGTGTTCCAGCCCATCCAGTTGCCTTCCCAACCACCGAACAAGCGGTTGTACACGGGTTGCACCACGGCGTTGTCGGTGCGCTTGATCCACTCTGGCGTTTCCATGCGCATCACTTTGGCCACGTCCGCCGGGTCCATCGCCACCCAACCGTGGGCTTGCAAATACACCTCGGCGCGGCAGTGTTGCGCGCCTTTCAAGCTGGCGGGGTTGCCCGACAGCTCTTTGTAACCAAAAGCCGAAGGCACCAAACGGATGCCATACACATCACGTGCAGGCACACCGACCGATCGGCACAAGCCCACAAACAAAGCGTTGATGTCCGCGCACTTGCCGCCCAAGTTGCCGGTCTCCAACATGGCTTTGATATCGCCTTCGCCGCAGCCGCGTGTCTTGGGTTCGCGCCAAGCGTTGGCCACCACCCAGTCGTAAATGGCACGTGCTTTTTGTGCGTCGGTCTTTGCACCTTGCGTGGCTTTGAGGGCCGTGGTGCGCACGATGCCGTCGGTGGGCAACAAATGCGTGGCGCGGGTGTAGTAACGCAAGGTGCCTGCGTCTTCGCGTGTGAATGCGTGCGCGGTGGATTTGGCTGTGTCCACAAAACGGCTTTGCGTTTGCACGCGGCTGGTCACTTCGACAAACGGGGTCACGCCAGCGGCGAACTCGGTGTAGAGCATGTGCGCGCCATCCAAGCCATCGCTCACGATGCGTGAGGTGCCGTTGGATTGAAAACTGCTCTCCAACGACCGTTGCCAATCCGAGTTGATGCTGGGCACGGGCAGCCACACGCGTGAGGCCGCGCCTTTGGCATCCGCCAGGTCAACGCGGGTGGTGACTTCAAACGTGCGCCACTGGCCCGCTTGTGGCTCAAAGCGACGCGCCGCTGTGGAAGATGAAGCTTGGGCCAAAGCAAAGCCAGGCACACCAGTGAGGGCGCACGCAGCTGCGGCCCCCTTGAGAAGGGAACGACGCACGAGAGTCATGAAAGAGAGCTCCGAATAAGTGAAGAGACCTGTCGGCACATACCTAGATGCCCCGAAGGCAGGTCACCTCGCACAATGCGCGCAAGGCGCACGGATTATCGCTTGGGGGTGGGTGAAGCGTTTTGGCGTACATCGACCAACCACGCATGGGCCTGTGCCCCACTCCAATCCACATCACCGACGATGCGCCAGCGCGCTTGGCCATTGGGCGCGATGAGGATGGTGGTGGGATACACCGTCACGCCCCAGCGTTTGGCCAACTCGCCTTTGGCGTCTGAGATGACAGAAAACGTCATACCCGTGCTTTGCACGTAACGCGCAGCGCGTGCTGCGGGTTCACGCACGTTGATGGTCAGCACCACGGTGTGTGCATCGCTGATGTCATGCAAGGTTTGCAGCGTGGGTAACTCGTCTTTGCACGGTGCACACCAAGTGGCCCAAAAATTAAGGACCACCACTTTGCCTGCCAGCTCGGTGGTGTTCCACGCGTTGCCTTGCAAATCGACGGCTTCAATTTTGGGCGTAGCCATGTTGGCAGGCCATGCAGTTTTGTCGAACTGCGCCCATGCTTGAATAGGAACAAAACTCAAAGACAACACGGCAAGGCAAACACCAAGAAAAAGGCCCAACACGGGTTGGGCCTTTGTTTGCATGTCGTGTGAACGAGCATTCATGCGCATCACAAGCGCTCAGTCACCCAAGCTTGCACGCTCGCCAAGGCCTTGGGCAAGGCAGCGGCATCGGTGCCACCGGCCATGGCCATGTCGGGCTTGCCACCGCCTTTGCCGCCTACTTGTTGGGCCACAAAGTTGGCCATCTCGCCGGCTTTGACTTTGCCTGTGTTGTCAGCCGTCACGCCAGCGGCGATGTTCACTTTCTCGCCGTCCACAGCTGCCAACACAATGATGGCTGACTTCAGCTTGTCTTTGAGCTTGTCCATGGTGTCGCGCAAAGTCTTGGCGTCGGCACCGTCGAGCTTGGCCACCAAGAGCTTGGTGCCTTGGATGTCCATCGCTTGCGTCATCAACTCGTCGCTTTGGGCCGAAGCCACTTTGCCTTTGAGGGCCGACACTTCTTTTTCAAGCGTTTTGACTTGCTCCAACACTTGGGCCAAACGTGCGTTGAGCTCGGCAGGAGGGGCTTTCAGTGCGCCCGCCGCTTGCGCCACTGAGTCTTCGAGCGATTGCAAATAAGCCAAGGCATTGGCGCCGGTGACGGCTTCAATGCGGCGCACACCAGCGGCCACACCACCTTCGGCCACCACTTTGAACAAACCAATGTCGCCTGTGGCTTTGACGTGCGTACCACCGCACAACTCGCGGCTAGAACCGATGTCGAGCACGCGCACGGTCTCGCCGTACTTCTCGCCGAACAACATCATGGCGCCAGTTTTCTGAGCGGACTCGATGTCCATCACACGCGCTTGTGCCGCGGCGTTGGCCAAAATTTCGGCGTTGACCTTGGCTTCAATCTCGCGAATCTGCGCATCGGTCACGGGCGCGTTGTGTGCGAAGTCAAAGCGCGTGCGCTCGGCATTCACCAAGCTGCCTTTTTGTTGCACATGGTCGCCCAGCACTTCGCGCAAAGCTTTGTGCATCAAATGGGTGGCAGAGTGGTTGCGCACAGTGGCAGCGCGCACATCTGTGTTGACTTGCGCATCCACGTGGTCGCCCACGGCCAAGGTGCCCTGGGTCAAGGTGCCGTGGTGGCCGTACACATCGGCTTTGATTTTCAGCGTGTCTTCTACGGCAAAGCTGGCAGAGCCGCTCGCCAGCACGCCAGCGTCGCCCACTTGGCCGCCGCTCTCGGCGTAGAACGGGGTGGTGTCCAACACCACCACGCCACTTTGGCCATGTTTCAGCTCGGCCACAGAGTTGCCATCCAGATACACCGCCACCACTTTGGCTTTTGTCTGGAGGTCGTCGTAGCCCACAAACGCATTGCCAGCGCCGGTGTACTCCAAAGCCTTGTCCATCTTGAACTTGCCTGCGGCGCGGGCTTGGCTCTTTTGTTTTTCCATCGCCGCCGCAAAGCCTGCTTCGTCCACGCTCAGGCCACGCTCGCGGCACACGTCGGCAGACAAGTCGAGTGGGAAGCCGTAGGTGTCGTGCAGCTTGAACGCCACTTCGCCTGGCAACACTTTCGCGCCACCTTGCAATGCGGCATCCAAAATTTGCATGCCCACTTCGAGGGTTTCAAAGAAGCGTTCTTCTTCGGCTTTCAACACCGAGGCAATGCGCTCGGCTTGGCTCGCCATGTTGGGGTAAGCCTCGCCCATGAGCTTGACCAAGTCAGGCACGAGCTTGTGGAAGAACGGTTTTTTCTGGCCCAACAAATAGCCGTGGCGAATGGCGCGGCGGATGATGCGGCGTTGCACATAGCCACGGCCTTCGTTGCTAGGCACCACGCCGTCGCTCACCAAAAACGAGGTGGCACGGATGTGGTCGGCAATCACGCGCAAGCTCTTGTGGCCCAAATCTTGGCAACCCGTTTCGCGCGCGGCAGCTTTGATGAGCGCATCAAAGATGTCGATTTCATAGTTGCTGTGCACGTGTTGCAAGATGGCGGCCAAGCGCTCCAAGCCCATGCCCGTGTCCACGCAAGGCGCGGGCAAGCGGGTGACGCTGCCGTCTTCAGCCATGTTGAACTGCATGAACACGTTGTTCCAAATTTCGATGAAGCGGTCACCGTCTTCGTCAGGGCTGCCAGGAGGGCCGCCTGGGATATGGTCACCGTGGTCGTAGAAAATTTCAGAGCACGGTCCGCAAGGGCCGGTGTCGGCCATCATCCAAAAGTTGTCGCTCTTGTAGCGGCCGCCTTTGTTGTCGCCAATGCGAATCACGCGCTCGGGGGGCAGGCCAATTTCTTTGGTCCAAATGTCGTAGGCCTCGTCGTCTTCTTGGTAGACCGTGGCCAGCAAACGCTCGGCGGGCAGTTTGTAGACCTCGGTCAACAACTCCCACGCCCACTTGAGCGATTCACGTTTGAAGTAGTCCCCAAACGACCAGTTGCCCAACATCTCAAAGAAGGTGTGGTGGCGGGCGGTGTAGCCCACGTTTTCCAAGTCGTTGTGTTTGCCACCGGCGCGCAAGCAAGCTTGTACCGAGGCGGCGCGCACATAAGAGCGCTTGTCTGAGCCCAAAAACACGTCTTTGAACTGGACCATGCCCGAGTTGGTGAACATCAAGGTGGGGTCATTGCCTGGGACCAGTGGGCTAGAGGCCACCACGGTGTGGCCTTTGGACTCGAAGAAGTCCAGAAACGTTTTGCGAATGTCGGCGACGGTGAATTGGGGTGTAGTCATCCTCAAATTATAGGTTTGGGTGTCACCCCAGAGTCATCGCAGGCGCGGGGCCAGCGGTATGCTCTGCCCAGTTAAATTTGGAGACTCCCTCATGGACATGAAAACCGAAGGTTTCACTAAGACAGCGCCCCTTTCTTTGCTCAACGACCCCACCCTGCTCAAGACCGATGCGTTGATCAACGGCCATTGGGTCAAAGGGGCGAGCCGCTTCGATGTGCATGACCCCGCCACCGGCCAAAAGCTGGCCGACGTGGCCAACCTCACGGCCCAAGACGCCGAAGCGGCGATTGATGCCGCCAATGCCGCTTGGAGCCCATGGCGCAACAAAACAGGCAAAGAGCGCAGCATCCTCTTGCGCAAGTGGTTTGACCTGCTGATGGCCAACCAAGAAGACCTAGGCCGCATCATGACCGCCGAGCAAGGCAAGCCCTTTGCGGAAGCCAAGGGCGAAGTGGCCTATGGCGCCAGCTTTGTGGAGTGGTTTGCCGAAGAAGCCAAGCGCGTCAATGGCGAAACCTTGCCTCAGTTCGACAACAACCGCCGCTTGATGGTGTTGAAGCAACCCATTGGCGTGTGCGCTGCCATCACGCCTTGGAACTTCCCGCTGGCCATGATCACCCGCAAAGTGGCGCCCGCCCTGGCGGCGGGCTGCCCTGTGGTCATCAAACCCGCCGAACTCACCCCCCTCACGGCCTTGGCCGCAGCAGAACTGGCCATTCGCGCTGGCATTCCTGCAGGCGTGGTGAACATCATCACCGCTGACAGCGACAACAGCATTGCCATTGGCAAGGTGTTTTGCAGCAGCGACATCGTGCGTCACATCAGCTTTACGGGCTCGACCGAAGTGGGCCGCATCTTGATGGCGCAGTCGGCACCCAGCATCAAGAAGCTGGCCTTGGAACTCGGCGGCAACGCCCCTTTCATTGTGTTTGACGATGCCGACATCGACAGCGCTGTGGAAGGCGCCATGGCCAGCAAATACCGCAATGCGGGCCAAACCTGTGTGTGTGCCAACCGCATTTATGTGCAAGACGCGGTGTACGACGAGTTTGTGCAAAAGTTCTCGGCCAAGGTCAAAACCCTCAAGGTCGGCAACGGCTTTGACGAAGGCGTGGTGCAAGGCCCGCTGATTGAAAACGCTGCCGTTGAAAAAGTCGAACGCCACGTGCAAGACGCCATTCACAAAGGTGGCAAGGTCATGGTGGGCGGCCACAAGCTCGACGGTCAATTCTTTGAGCCCACCGTCATTGCAGATGCCCGCGCCGACATGCTGTGCGCCCGCGAAGAAACCTTTGGCCCCTTTGCCCCCGTGTTCCGCTTTCACCAAGAGCAAGAAGCTGTGGATGCTGCCAACAACACCGAATTTGGCTTGGCCAGCTATTTCTACAGCCGCGACATTGGCCGCATCTACCGCGTGAGCGAAGCGCTGGAATACGGCATGGTGGGCATCAACGTGGGCATCATCGCCACCGAGCACGTGCCGTTTGGTGGCGTGAAGCAATCGGGCTTGGGGCGCGAAGGCTCCAGCCACGGCATGGACGAATATTTAGAGATGAAATATTTGTGCGTGGGCGATATATTGAAATAATTTCAAAACCTTGAAAAACGTATGGGATACGTGGTTTTACGATATTTATAACAAAACAGCTGTATACAATAATGCACTGACTTACCTATGTAAGAAAAGGCATACCGATCATGGAATCTAAACAAATCTATCTGCGCTTTCTCAACCTCATTCACGCATTGGATGGCGGGACAAACGCGCCTGCGATGGATTTGGATGCCAAAAAACTGCTGGAAGTGATTGCCGTGCGTCACGCCGCTGAAAAAGCGTTGACCGTGACCGACGCCATGGCGTTGAACACCATCGCCTCGCCTGCCACCATTCACCGCAAGCTCGACCAGCTGCGTGAGCTGGGCATGATTGACACTGTGTTTGAAGGCAAGAACCGCCGCACCAAGTACTTGGTGCCGACACAAATGGCGCAAGACTATTTCGACCAAGTGGGCAAAGTGATGGCGCAAGCCTTGGCACACGCTTAAGCATCAGTTCACATAAAAAAAACAGCATCCCATCGGTGCTGTTTTTTTTATGCCTGTGTCATACATACAATGGCACATCTTGCGGGTGTCGTTCAATGGTAGGACTCTTGCTTCCCAAGCAAATAACGTGGGTTCGATTCCCATCACCCGCTCCATATAAAAAAGCCGCTCATGGAGCGGCTTTTTTCTTGGCAATCCGTTGAATTAAATCAAGGTCACGCCCGTCTTGCTTTGCAAGAACTCACGCGTCACACCAGGCGCCAGCTCGATCACTTTCAAGCCTTCAGGCACCACGTCCATCACCGCGAGGTCGGTGATGATGCGGTCCACCACGCCCACGCCAGTCAAAGGCAGGGTGCAGTGAGGCAAAATTTTCAAATCTTCGGTGCCGTCTTTTTTCTTGGCCACGTGTTCCATCAACACAATCACGCGCTTGACGCCTGCGACCAAATCCATCGCACCGCCCATGCCTTTGATCATCTTGCCGGGGATCATCCAGTTGGCCAAATCGCCCTTCTCGCTCACTTGCATGGCGCCCAAAATGGAGAGGTTGATCTTGCCTCCACGGATCATGGCAAACGATTGGTCGCTGCCAAAAATCGCGGAGCCTTTGATGGTGGTCACGGTTTGCTTGCCGGCGTTGATGAGGTCGGCATCGACTTCATCTTCGTAGGGGAACGGGCCAATGCCGAGCATGCCGTTTTCGCTTTGCAACCACACTTCCACGTGGTCTGGCACATGGTTGGCCACCAGCGTGGGAATGCCAATGCCGAGGTTCACATAAAAGCCGTCTTGCAGTTCGCTTGCCGCACGTGCGGCCATTTCATCTTGAGTCCAAGCCATGGTGGTGTCCTTATTTACGGTCGCGGGTGGTGCGCTTTTCAATGCGCTTCTCGGGCGTGGGGTTGTGCACGATGCGGTGCACGTAAATGCCGGGCAAGTGAATGTCGTCTGGGGCCAATTCACCTGTGGCCACGATGCGCTCGACTTCCACCACACAAATCTTGCCCGCAGTGGCAGCAGCGGGGTTGAAGTTGCGTGCGGTCATGTTGAAGCGCAGGTTGCCTGAACGGTCAGCCACATCGGCTTTGATGAGCGACACCTGGGGCACCAAGGAGCGTTCCATCACATAGGTCTCGCCATCGAACTCGCGTGTCTCTTTGCCTTCGGCCACCAGCGTGCCCACACCCGTTTTGGTGAAGAAGGCAGGAATGCCAGCACCACCAGCACGCAGCTTTTCAGCCAAGGTGCCTTGGGGGGTGAATTCCAACTCCAACTCGCCCGAGAGGTATTGGCGCTCGAACTCTTTGTTCTCGCCCACGTAGCTGGAAATCATTTTTTTGATTTGGCGGGTTTCAAGCAACTTACCCAAACCAAAGCCGTCTACGCCAGCGTTGTTAGAAATAACGGTCAAGTCCTTCACACCGCTGTCACGCAAAGCGTCAATCAGTGCTTCAGGAATGCCACACAAACCAAAACCACCCACCGCCATCAGCTGGCCATCGGCCACGATGTCTTTGAGCGCTTCAGCAGCAGAAGGGAAAACTTTGTTCAAGGGAAACTCCAGTCAAAGTGCAACAGAATGGCATTACGATACTACGTATTGAACTACGTAGTTTTTCGTAAGCACAGACCCCCTAGGCAACCCACATGATTGATTACCGCCAAGCCTTTGACCTCGCCCCTGTGGGGCTGGTGCTGTCGCGCAACCGCACGATGGTGGATTGCAACCAACACGTGTGCGACATGTTTGGTGCCACGCGTGAGCAGCTGATTGGCCAGTCGTTTCAGGTGCTCTACCCCAGCGCAGATGAGTACGAGCGCACGGGCGCACGCATCAAGCTGAGCCTGAACGCCAAGGGCTTGTACGCCGACGATCGCTTGATGAAGCGCATCGATGGTCGCCTCAAAGGTGAGCCGTTTTGGTGCCACGTCACGGGCCGCGCTTTGAACCTTGAGTCGCCGCACGAAGCAGGCATTTGGAGCTTTGAAGACCTCAGTGCCACGCGCCCTGTGCGGGCAGAGCTAACCGCCCGTGAACGCGAGGTCGCGGCTTTCTTGATGGAAGGCATGACCTCGAAAGAGATTGGCAAAGCCCTGGGCATCAGCCACCGCACGGTGGAGATTTACCGCGCCAAGCTGATGCGTAAATACAAAGCCTCCACCACGGCAGACTTGGTGCACAAACTGGTGGTGGGCTAAGGATAATCGTCCCAACGCACACCACCTTGGAGACCCACGCATGAGCCGCTACCCCCATCCCGAGCTGAAAGATTTGCCCGAAGACATACGCACGAAAATTTTGGAGGTGCAAGACAAAGCGGGGTTTGTGCCCCATGTGTTTTTAGGCTTAGCCCGCCGCCCTGCGGAATGGCGCGCCTTCTTCGCGTACCACGATGCGTTGATGGTGCCGGAGTCGGTGGGGCGCGAGAGCAACCTCAGCAAAGGTGACCGCGAAATGATCGTCACCACCACCAGCGCGGCCAACCACTGCTTGTATTGCGTGGTGGCGCACGGTGCCATCTTGCGCATCTACGAGAAAAAACCTTTGGTGGCCGATCAAGTGGCGGTGAACTACCGCAAGGCCGACATCACGCCACGCCAACGCGCCATGCTCGATTTCGCAATGAAGGTGTGTCAGCACAGCGATTTGATTGACGACACCGACTTCGCCCCCTTGCACGCGCACGGCTTCAACGACGAAGACATTTGGGACATCGCGGCCATCACGGCCTTCTTTGGCCTGAGCAACCGCATGGCCAGTTTCAGTGGCATGACGCCCAACCCCGAGTTTTATGTGATGGGTCGCGTGCCCAAACAAAAATAAATGGAATGCCGCAGCGGATGTGGCGCGTGTTGCATCGCCCCTTCCATCACCAGCGCCCTGCCCGGCATGCCCAACGGCAAACCGGCGGGAGTACCCTGTGCGCAGCTGCTGAGCGACATGCGCTGCGCGGTGTTTGGCCAACCTGAACGGCCTGCATTCTGTGGCGGCTTGCAACCCTCGGCTGACATGTGCGGCACAGACCGTGCAGCTGCCGTGCTGTGGCTGTTGCAGCTAGAGACAGCGACGGCTCCATCCCCCTCTAAGGCGTGACGATTTCGCGCAACCACGCCGGCAAGTCCACCGCTTTTTGTTGCGGAAAGTCCACCCAAATGGTGGTCGCCCCGCCTGCGGCATAAATCACACCGGGGTTGGCGGCTTGCTCCATCGTGGCCCAGGTTTCAAACGTGGTTCGGCCTGGGTCGCTGGTGTACATCTTCAGCAGCACATCACCTGGGTATTCGAGCTGTTTGTAGAAGTTGCAAAACGCATTCACGATCACGGGGCCTTCGCCCTCGGGCCGAGGCGCTGCATCGTGCAGATGCAGCCAATCCACGCGTGCGATTTCGAGGTAACGAAAGTAAATCGTGTTGTTGATATGCCCCATGGCATCCATGTCACCCCAACGGATCGGGATGGTGCATTCGTACACCAGCTTTTTGTGGTCTGGGATGTCGTACCTCATACGGCAAACCCGTCGTCAGCCGAAATGATGGCCCCGTTGATGAAAGAACTCTCGGCACTCGCCAGCAACACCAGCAGCGCATCTAAATCGTGTGGGTTGCCAATGCGCTTGCGCGGCAACAGATTCACCAACTTTTGGCCTTGCTCCGTTTGCCAATGGTGGTGGTTGATTTCGGTGTCGATGTAGCCGGGGCAAATCGCGTTGACATTGATGCCAAAGCGACCCCATTCCATGGCGAGCACCTTGGTCATTTGAATCACTGCCGCTTTGCTCATGCAATACGGGCCAATTTGCGGCAACACGCGCAAGCCTGCCACGGAAGCGATGTTGATGATGCGCCCGCCTGTGTACGTGCCAGGAGCTGCCCCCTTAGCCCGAGCCAGCATGCGTTTGCCCACCTCTTGCGCCACAAAAAACGAGCCCTTCACGTTGGTGTTGAAGGTGAAATCAAAGTCTTCTTCGGTCACGTCTTGCACGCGCTGTGTGGTGCTCACGCCCGAGTTGTTGACCAAGATATCAATGCTGCCTACCTCGGTCTCGACGTGCGCCACCGCGGATTTGATGCTGCCCAAGGTGGTCACATCCAAGCTCACCACATGGGCGTCGCCGCCTTCGGCTTGAATCTCGGCGCGCAGCTCTTTGAGCTTTTCCATGCGGCGGCTGGCCAGCACCACAGCGGCACCTGCACGCGACAGGGTTTTGGCAAATTGCGCCCCCAAACCACTGGATGCGCCGGTGACCAAAGCCACGCGACCCGACAAATCCATGCTGTAAGCCATGTACACCTCCTGAATGTTGAGTTATTTCATTATGACAAGTGCGTCTATGACAGGCCCTAAAATCTGTCTCACCTCTGACAACAGACCGAGACAAAAGAAATGACACAAGAAGAGATCTTTGCCCAATTCGGCCCCCGTGAAGCCATGGAATACGACGTGGTCGTGGTGGGTGGCGGCCCCGGTGGTTTGGCCACGGCCATCCGCATCAAACAACTCGCCGCAGAAAAAGGCAACGACGTTTCAGTCGTGGTGTTGGAAAAAGGCTCTGAGCCTGGCGCACACATTTTGTCGGGCGCGGTGATGGACCCCAAGGCCATGACCGAACTCATCCCCAACTGGCAAGAACTCGGCTGCCCACTGAACCAAGAGGTCACGGGCGACGATGTGTTGTTCCTCAGCGAAACCGACGCACAGCGCACGCCCGATTGGCTGCTGCCACGCAACTTCCACAACGACGGCTGCTATGTGGTGTCGCTCAGCAATGTGGTGAAGTGGATGGCGGCACACGCGGAATCCATCGGCGTGGAAATCTTCCCTGGCTTCACGGCTGCTGAAGTTTTGTATGACGAGCAAGGTGCAGTTAAAGGGGTGGCCACTGGCAACCTCGGCGTGGGCAAAGATGGCCAACCCACCGACAACTTCCAACTCGGCATGGAGCTGCACGCCAAGTACACCATCTTCGCGGAAGGCGCACGTGGCCACTTGGGCAAACAAGTCATCGCCAAATACAACTTGACCGAAGGCCGCGACCCACAAAGCTATGCCATCGGCATCAAAGAGTTGTGGGAAGTTGATCCTTCCAAAGCCAAGCCTGGCTTGGTGGTGCACACCTCTGGCTGGCCCATGCAAGATGACGCCTTTGGTGGCGGCTTTTTGTACCACCTCGAAGACAACAAAGTCACCCTCGGCTTTGTGCTCGGCCTCGACTACAAAAACCCATGGCTCAGCCCCTTTGAAGAAATGCAACGCTGGAAAACACACCCAGCCATTGCCGCCCACCTCGAAGGCGCCAAGCGCATTGGTTACGGCGCACGCGCCATCAACAACGGCACGCCACAAGCCTTGCCCAAAACCGTGTTCCCAGGCGGCGCACTGATTGGTTGCGACGCGGGCTACCTCAACGCTGCCCGCATCAAAGGCAGTCACGCCGCCATCAAGAGCGGCATGTTGGCGGCTGATGCGGCTTATGAAGCCGTGTCTGCCGGCCGTGCCAACGATGAGCTGAGTGCCTACCCCGCTGCGTTTGACAAGAGCTGGCTGAGCAAAGAACTCCACCAGTACCGCAACTTCAAACTCTGGTTCAAAAAAGGCAAGTTCGTGGGCATGGTGATGACCGGCATCGAACACTGGCTCTTGCCCAAGCTCGGCATCGACACGCCACCTTGGACGTTGCATGCCACGAAGCCCGACCATGTGAGCTTGGAGCCTGCCGCACAGCACGCCCAAATCAACTACCCCAAGCCCGACGGCAAGCTCACGTTTGACCGCTTGAGCAGCGTGTTCATCAGCAACACCAACCACGAAGAAAACCAACCCGCGCACTTGACGCTCAAAGACGCATCGGTGCCCGTCAACATCAACCTCGCCACCTACGCAGGCCCCGAAAGCCGCTATTGCCCAGCTGGTGTGTATGAGTTTGTGAAGAACGACGACCACACCGACCGCTTGCAAATCAACGCGCAAAACTGCGTGCACTGCAAAACCTGCGACATCAAAGACCCCACACAAAACATCGTGTGGGTCACGCCTGAAGGCGGTGGCGGCCCCAACTACAGCGGCATGTAATGACTATGAACAAATATCACGCAGAACATACGTGGGTGCGCATCGAAGGCGACAGCGCATTGGTGGGCATCACCCAACACGCCCAAAACACCTTGGGCGACATCGTGTTTGTGGACTTCGCAGACGTCGGCAAAACCTTTGCACAAGGCACAGTAGCCGGTGTGGTCGAGTCGGTCAAAGCCGCCGCAGACGTGCACATGCCCGCAAGTGTGGAAATCCTTGAGCAAAACGAAGCGCTGCGCGCTGACCCATCACTGGCCAACACTGACCCCGAGGGTGCTGGCTGGTTTTACAAGGTCAAGCTCAGCAATGCCGCTGAGTTGGACGGGTTGATGGATGATGCGGCTTATCAGGCCGTTACCGGTTAACTGAATGCATAAAGACTGCTCAAATGAGCAGCCTTTATGCATTCAGCATTCAAATACCGTGCTTTCTTATTAATGTCGCGAGTGCAGCCAATCCACGTTCAGCTTGTTCTTCAATCGCGTGGCTGAAGTTCAAACGCAACTGCCCCGTTCCTTGCGTTTCAATCGGCATGAACGGTTCACCAGGCATGAAAGCAACACCTGCTTCGATGGCCTCAGCCAAGAGCAAACGGGTGTCCATTTTTTGATTCAAAGTGAGCCAAAAGAACAAGCCACCTGGAGGTGTTTGCCAACTAGCCAAAGCACCCAAGTGCCGTTTCAATGCAGCATCAAATGCATCACGACGTTGCCGGTACGTTTGCGCCAAAGCGGTCAATCGTTCTTGACGCTGAGGGTCGCGTAACTGTTGTAACACCAACCACTGACTCATGCGGTTGCTGTGCAAATCGGCAGCTTGCTTTAACCGCGTCAGATAAGGAAGCAACGCAGGCGAGGCTACCAAATACCCCAATCGCAAGCCGGGTGCCAAGCTCTTTGAGAACGAGCCTTGGTAAATCCAAGAGGCATGGCGAAGGCGGGCACACAAAGGACTGCGATCACAGTTGTCATAAACCAAATCGCGGTAAGGATCATCTTCAAACAGTGGGACATTCGCTTCATCGCAAGCATTTGCCAACGTGGCACGTGCATCAGCACTCAAACACCGTCCCGTTGGATTTTGAAAAGTTGGAATCGCATAGACAAAGACTGGTTTTTCTCGCAACCATTGCAACGTATCAACGGCTTCGGCATCAAACGGTTCAAAGCGTGCACCGAAAAATCGAAACACTTGCAAAGCAGCCAAGTAGGTAGGGGACTCCACGGCGATGGATGTACCTTGATCGATAAAAAGCTTGGCTACTAAATCAATGCCTTGTTGCGAACCAGACAAGACCAGCACCTGTTCTGGTTGGCACGATAAACCTTGTATCGCCAAGTCTTGCGCAATCTGCTCACGCAAAGCCCACTCCCCTTCGCTGGATCCGTACTGCAAGGTATCTACAGGCATACCTTCAAGACTGAATTGCGGAAAACTTTCGATCGAAGGTAAACCACCTGCAAACGAAATCATGCCGGGACGGTCAATGACGGACAAGATCTCTCGAATGGGAGAGGCGTGCAAATCATTCACACGCGTAGAAAAACGATGGCGCATAGATCTCTTTCATAAATGTCAACGTTGTTGACCTATTAATAATAATCACGACCGCGCTATCATGTCAATATGGTTGACCTAAATAATTCCTCTACCCGAGAAGCCATCGAACAGCTTTACTTCGGCTATCGCGCGCTCACCGAACAGCCCGACCGAATTCTTGAAAAGAAAGGACTTGGACGCGTGCATCACCGCATCTTGTATTTCGTAGGACGCAGTCCAAATACAACGGTCAATGCACTCCTATCCACGTTAAACGTGAGTAAGCAAGCCCTGAACGCCCCCTTGCGTCAATTGATTGAGATGGGATTGGTGGCAATGACAACAGCGGAGCATGACCGTCGCGTCAGACAACTCGTGCTTACCCGTGTGGGACAACAGCTAGAGGCTCAACTCACGGGCACACAAATGGCGCAACTACAAGCTGTGTTTGAAGAGGTAGGGCCGCAAGCTGAAGTCGGTTGGCATCGCGTGATGGCTGTTTTAAGCCGTCAACAAAAAAGCTAACTCAAGAGACAATGATGGGGCTGAGCACACACGTCAGCCGATCAAGGTTCTGCTCATTCGCTGGCTCCACAATCGCTTTGACAGCTTGTGCGATGTGGGCATCATCGAACACTTGCGCCCACACCACATGCGTGCCCTCTGCAACTGGGGTCAGTCGCACGGTGAGCGTGAAAAAGGGTTGGCAATCATGGCGAATCACCACCCGTGAGGCGGGTTCTAGCTCGGTGAACACATTTTGATTAGGGTAGCGTGCGCCGTCTGGCCCGACCATCACAAAGGTCCAACGCCCGCCCTCTTTAAATTCGAAGGTTTCAAATTCGTTGGTGAATCCGTCCGGCCCCCACCACGTGGCCAACACCTCTGCCGACGCAAACGCGTGGTACACCGCTTGGGGTGAGAACGGCAGTGTGCGTTCTGTGTGAAACGTTGTGTCGTGCGTCATCTGTCAACGTTACAGCGCTTGGCCTAGGCGGGCGATGCCCTCTTTGATTTTTTCCACATCTGCGGTGGCAAAGCTCAAACGAATCGCGGTGGTGTCAGGGTGGCTCGCAAAGAAGGGGGCGCCCGGCACAAAGGCCACGCCTTTGTCAATGGCGCGCTTGGCCAGCTCGCTGCCGTCTTTCACTTTGCCGCCTGCCCCTGTGAGGTTGGCCCAAAAGAACAAGCCGCCGTGCGGCTGGGTGAAGGTCAAGGCGTCGCCCAGCTCACGCTTGAGGGCTTCGCCCATGGCTTGGGCGCGCTCGGCGTACACACGGCGCACATGCGCCAAGGTGGCGGGCATGCGGCCCGCCTTCAGGTAATGCGCAGCAGTGGCTTGGGCAAAGGTGGAGGTGTGTGCATCGCTGAATTGTTTGCACATGGTGGCGCGGGCCAACAGCTCGGGCGGGGCAATCATCCAGCCCACGCGCAGGCCGGGTGACAACACTTTGCTGAGCGAGCCGCAGTGAATCAACCACTCGCGGCTGCCCGGCACTTGGTCGCTCAAGGCGAGCAAGGACGGTGGCGGTGCATCGCCAAAGTACAGGTCGCCATAGGGGTCGTCTTCCACCACCACGGTTTTGTATTTCACCGCCAGCTCCAGCACGCGCAAGCGGCGCTCAAGGCTCAAGGTGGCACCACTCGGATTGCCAAAGGTGGGGATGAGGTACACGAGTTTGGGCTTGTGTTGCACCATCATTTCTTCGAGCTTGTCCACTTGCACGCCCTGCGCGTCGATGGGCACGCCCACCACTTGCGGGCCGTACAAACGGAAGCATTGGATGGTGGCCAAGAACGTGGGGCCTTCGACCAAGGCCACATCACCGGGGTTGAGCAAGGTTTTGGCAATCAGGTCCAACGCCTGTTGGCTGCCGGTGGTGACGATGAGGCCGTTGGCATCTAAGCCCGTCACGCCTTTGCTCGCCATGAACGCGGCGAGTTGTTCGCGCAAGGGCTGATAGCCTTCGGTGGCGCCGTATTGCAGGGCGGCACCGGGCTCTTGTGTCAAAGCCAAATTGCTGGCTTCGCGGATGCCCTCCACATCAAACATGGCGCTGTCGGGGAAGCCGCCGGCAAAGCTGATGATGCCGGGCTTGCCCAGCAGTTTGAACAGTTCACGAATGGCGGAGGTTTCAACGTTGTTGAGGCGGTCAGCGTATTGCATGGTGGGGAATAATGGACAGATGAAAACACAGCACATTGAGCCTTTTTTTGCGACGCTGAAAGCAGCCAATCCGCAGCCCAATACCGAGTTGGAATATACCAGCGTGTTCGAGTTGCTGAGCGCTGTGCTGCTGAGCGCGCAAGCCACCGACGTGGGCGTGAACAAGGCCACACGCCGTTTGTTTCCAGTCGCCAACACACCGCAACAAATCTTGGATCTGGGCTTAGAGGGCCTTGAGCGCTACATCAAGACCATTGGGCTGTACCACAGCAAAGCCAAACACCTGATGCAAACCTGCCGCATCTTGGTGGCGCAACACGCGGGCCTCGTGCCCCGCACACGTGAAGCGCTCGAAGCACTCCCCGGTGTAGGTCGCAAAACGGCCAACGTGGTGCTCAACGTTGCCTTTGGCGAGCCGACCATGGCGGTGGACACCCACATCTTCCGCGTGGGCAACCGCACAGGTTTGGCGCCAGGCAAAACACCGCTGGCGGTGGAGATGCAGCTCATGAAGCGGATTCCTGCTGAATACCTCGTCGATGCCCACCACTGGCTCATCTTGCATGGCCGCTATGTGTGTCAAGCACGCAAGCCGTTGTGCTGGCAGTGTGGTGTGTCTGAGTTTTGTAGCTTCAAACCGAAAACGACCAAGCCTTAAAGCATTCAGGCAATGAGACCACGGAGCACCGAGGTACTCATGTGTTGGTCTAGGTAATCCGCCAAGCCTTCAAACACCGTGTCTAACGTGGGCGTTTGCGCACCAAACAAGGCATGCAGCACCGCAGGGTCTTCAAACAACCCGTGCAGGTATGAACCCATCACATGGCCTGCATCGTTTTGCCAAGCCAAGCCTGGCATCACCTCATGTGCCACCTGCCCTGCGGCGGCCATGGCCGCGTGGGCTTGCGTTTGGCCGTGGTGAATTTCATAGCCACTCACCGGCACGCCCGATAAGGCAGACCATGCGCCACGCAGCTCCCCAAACTTGGCGTGGGTGCGTTGCACGGTTTTGTCTGCCGCGAATTGCGTGACCACCGGCAACAGCCCTAGGCCTGCCGCATTGCCATCAATGCCGTGTGTGTCGATCAAGGCCTCGCCCAACATTTGCAAACCGCCGCAAATGCCCAGCACCGCCCCACCCCGCTCTGCGTGTTGGGCAATGGCAGCGTCTAAACCTTGGGTACGCAACCAAGCCAGGTCACTGCTGGTGTGTTTTGAACCCGGCAAGATCACCCAATCGCTTGCTTGCAAACCCGCCACATCAGCAGGACTGCGCGCCCAGAGCAAACGCACACCTGGCACGTTTTTCAAGGGTTGGAATTCGTCAAGATTGCTGATGCGTGGGTAGGCGATGACGGCGATGGTTTGATTCACCGCACCTGTGGCGCGACTGCGGTCATCAAAGACGCCGTCTTCTTCGGGCAGTCCGTGTTGCCACCACATGGGCAACACGGCCACCGTGGGCACACCTGTGCGCTCTTGCAGCATCTCTGGCGCGGGGGCAAGCAACGCGGCATCACCTCGAAACTTGTTGAGCACAAAGCCGCTGATGCGCGCTTGATCCTCAGGCGGGAGCAACGCCCATGTGCCGTACAGGTGCGCAAACGCGCCACCTTTGTCAATGTCAGTGACCAACAAGCAGCGCGCATTGGCATGACGCGCCACACGCAAGTTGACGATGTCGCTGGCCATCAGGTTGATCTCTGCGGGCGAGCCCGCGCCCTCAATCACCACCACATCGTTTTCGGCACGCAAAGCATCAAGAGACGCGGCAATGTGCGGCCAGACTTTTTCGCTGCGATCGCGCCAGGGTGTGTGGGTCAATTCTGGGTTCACTTCGCCCAGCAACACCACTTGGCTGTGGGTGTCAGCCTCGGGTTTGAGCAACAAGGGGTTCATGCGCACATCGGGCGCGGCCTTGGCGGCCAGTGCTTGGAAATATTGGGCAGAGCCCACTTCGCCGAGGCCATGGTGCGACGCCACCACGCGCGCGTTGTTGCTCATGTTCTGTGCTTTGAACGGCGCCACGCTCAAACCTTGGCGCGCATACCAGCGACACAACGCCGTGGTCAACCAGCTTTTGCCAGCGCCGCTGGACGTGCCCAACACCATCACACACTTGGCTGTCATGGCGAATCCTTCTTAGAGCTTAGGCACCGTCACCCACTGGCCATCCAGCGAATGAATGGCAATGCGCTTGTCAAACACCGCTTCGACGGCGCGGTGTGTTGCAGCATCCGCACATGCACCTTGATGCACCACGCGACCGGCTTGCATGACCACCAGGTCATCGGCATGCAAGGCCATGCCCACTTCGTGCAACACGCTGATGACGGTGGTGTTTTGCGCCGTGAGGCAGCGCACCTGCTCTAACCAATCTACTTGGTGCGGTGGGTCTAAGTTGGCCAAGGGTTCGTCCATCAACATCACCTGCGCTTGCACGGCCATGGCACGCGCCAGCAACACCCGTTGACGCTCGCCGCCCGAGAGCTGCCCCATCGCACGTTCACGCCAGTCCCAAGCTTGTGTGGCTTTCAAAGCGGTTTCGACCACAGCATGGTCGTGTGCATTGGGCGCGGCCAACCAGTCTTGATGTGGCATGCGCCCGAGCATGACCACATCCCACGCACACAAGTCGTCAGACGTCGATTCGTTTTGCCCCAACCACGACAGTTGTTGTGCGCGAAGCTTGCGATCCATCGCCCCCCATTCTTGGTCAAACAAAAAAATACGCCCCGTCACCGGCAACAACCCAGCGATGGCTTTGAGCAAAGTGGATTTGCCCGCCCCATTGGGGCCAACGATGCTGGTCCAGCGCCCTGCCACAAACGACATATCGATGCCATGCAACACCTCTTGCCCCGCGAGAGACACATGCACATCGCGCAAGCGCAAAGCCATCCGTGGTGCATTCATCGCGCAGCCCTCGCACCGTGTCTGTGGTTCGTCACTTGGCTGCGGTACATCAGCCACAGCAAATAGCCACCGCCCAACACCGCCGTGAGCACGCCCACAGGCATTTCTTGTGGCGACAGCAGCATGCGCGCCAGCAAATCTGCAGCCAGCAACAACGCGCCCCCCATCAAGGCCGACAACACCACCATCCAGTCGTGCTTGGTCTTGACCAACGAACGCACCAAGTGCGGTGCCGCCAAGCCAACAAACGCCACCAAACCCGTTTGTGCCACGGCAGTGCCTGTGGCCAAAGCCAACACACACACCAACGCCACACGCACGGGCGCCAGTGGTAAACCCAAACTCAACGCGGTGGACTCCCCCAAACTCAACGCATCCAACACACGACTCAACACAAAGGCCAACACCACACACACCAGCAACACGCCCAGCATCAACACGCACGCGTTCCAACCCATGAAGCTGGTCGAACCCAACAAAAAGCCTTGCATGCCTTGCAGCACATCTGGGCGCATCAGCGTGATGAGCGATGCCAACGCGCCCAACACAACACCCACAATCACACCCGCCAGCAACAAACGCAAGGTGTGTTGCACGCCACGCGCCAGCACCAAGGTGAGCATCACGGCCAACACCGCCCCCACAAACGCGGCGCCTGTTAACCCCAAGCGCACCAAAAGCTCGGTGGCAAACGGGTTGCCGCCAAACAGAGCCAAAGCCACCGCGACGCCCAACGAGGCACCAGAGGCACTGCCTAACAAATAAGGGTCTGCCAAAGGGTTACGGAACAAGCCCTGCGCCAACGCGCCTGCAAGCCCAAGCAAAGCACCTGCGGCGCAAGCGCCCACGCTGCGTGGCAAACGGATGTCCCACACGATGTGCCAAGCAATGTCGTCATGCATGGCAGCGCGCCAGCTTTCAAACCCTGTGCTGCCCACCGCGCTGCCCAGCGCGATGCCGAGCACGCACAAGCCACACAAACTCAAAGCCACCCACGCAGGTGACCAACGTGCACCGTGTGTTGTCATGGTGGGCCTTTCTCTGTCAAGCATTTGGCCATCAAGCGCGCAGCCTCGGCCATGCGTGGGCCTGCACGCACCAGCACATCGGACTCGTCTGACTTGAAATGACACACACGCTGTGTGCGCATGGCACGCATGTTTTGCCAACCGGGGCGTGTGTTCATGTCGGCCAAGTTGCTGTCACCCACCATGATGAGGTCGGGTTGCGCACGCACCACAAACTCGGGGTTGATTTTGGGAAATGGTCCCAGTGATGCGGGCAAGATGTTGCGCGCCCCCAAGCGTTGCAAGGTTTCACCAATGAACGACGATTCGCTTGCGCCATAAGGCGCTGCGCTGACTTCAAAATACACACGTTGGCCTTTGGCCTTTGTGGGAATCGATTGCGCAGCTGCGTTCACCCCAGCATCGATGTGGCGCCACACATGGTCACTCTCAGAGACCGGGACATCCAACGCCTGCGCCACGATGCGCATGACACGCTGCACATCGGCATGCGAACGCGGCTCTAACGCCAACACCGTCAATCCCAAAGCGGTGAAGCGTTCGGCACCACGCGCCGAAGTGGCCATCAACACCAAATCGGGCTTGGCCGCCACCACGCTTTCAATATTGGGGTCGATCCCGCCCCCCATGCGCGGCAATTTGGCAAGGCTCTCTGGCCAGTTGGAATAACGGTCCACGCCCACCAGTTTTTGACACTGCCCCAAAGCGCACACCGTCTCGGTGAGTGAGGGCAACAGACTGACGATGCGCTGCGGTGGTTTGGCAATGGTCACCTCGATCTGGCGGTCATCGCGCAGCACCACGGCTGGTGCTGTGCTGGCCATGAGCAACAGCGCGGCTAGCGCGAGGATGCGTTTAAGCATGATTTGACTCCCACTGCCGAATGATGTGGTGCAGCTGCGCCACGCCATCAGTCAAGGCCGCTGGGCCTGGTTGCAAGATGTCGGCCGATTTGATTTCAAAAATTTGTTGGTTGCGAACCGCTGGCACGTCTTGCCAGCCTTCACGTGCGGCGGTTTTTTCAGGGCGAAATTTTTTGCCACACAGCGACCCAATGATGATGTCGGGCGCACGGTCCACGATGGTTTGACCATTGGCGATGATGCGGTCTTTGCCCATGGGCATTTGCGCCAACTCAGGAAAACAATCGTCCCCACCCGCGATGCCAATCAACTCAGACACCCAACGGATGCCACTGATATGCGGCTCGTCCCATTCTTCAAAATACACCCTCGGCCGACGCTTGAACGTGGCGGCCGTGGCTTGAATAGCGTCTAACTGCGCACGCATGTGCTGCAAACGTTGCACGCCCTGCTCGGCTTGCCCCACCATGGCAGCCACTTGGTAGAGCATCGAAAAAATTTCATCCACACTGCGTTGGTTAAACACCGTGACCTGCACACCCGCACGGATGAGCAAAGCCGCGATGTCTGCTTGCAAATCAGAAAACCCAAACACGCAATCGGGCTTGAGCGCCAAGATCTTGTCAATCTTGGCACTCAAGAACGCGCTGACTTTTGGCTTCTCGTCACGCGCACGACGCGGGCGCACGGTGTAACCCGAGATGCCCACAATGCGCGCCTCCTCCCCCAGCATGTACAGCCACTCCGTCGTTTCCTCGGTGAGGCAGACGATGCGTTGGGGGAGAACGGATAACAACATGTTTATGTCAGAAAGTAACTTTTAGATTGGCAAACACACCTCGTCCATCTGCAGGATAGATACCGTTATAAGTTGCATAGTCGTAATAGGACTTATTGAACAAGTTCCGCACCCAAAAAGCCCCAGACATGTTTTGCGAGAACTGCGTTCTCACGCCCAAATCTACAACCGTGCGAGAGGGAATTTCTGGATTAGAAGCAGACTGGTCGCTTGCTTGCATCATTCCACTGCGACGATTCGCAGAAGACATCAATGTGTAGTCCTGAATTCTTTGTTCATAGCTCAGTCGAACGACCTGCTTGGGTGTCAACGGAATTCGATGACCTGCATTTGAACCTGTGGCAATTGTTGCATCGACAACATCAACACTTGCTTTCAGTGTTGCAGATGCACTCATTTTCCAATCTGAACTCAGCGAAAGTATCGACCGTTGGGTGTCATAAAGGTTGCTGTTACACGAGGCGGCCACGCCCCCCACCACGCCACAGTTGTATTGGTAAGCAATTTCATCCGAAGCGTCGATATGGCGAAAATGCGCGGCAAACTTTCCTGACTGGTAGCGCTGTTCAAATTGCAAGAAATACTCGCGTGTTGACATCGGTTTGACCGTTGGATTGATTTCCAAAAGCGCATAGGTTGACCGATTGAATGTGTACAACTCATCCGCATTCGGAAAACGAAAACCCGTCAAAGCACCTGCACGCAACGAAGACATGTCCGTCAATTGAGTCAAGACTCCAACGGAGGCGCCAGTTTTGTGAGCCGTTGCAGACGTCGTTGTTGCACCACTTGTTGTTTGAAAATCGCTGTCAGCGCGTTGCGAGCGCATTCCAACATCAACAGTTGTTTTTTGAGTTAAAGGATGAAACGCTTGAACGAATACAGATTGTGTTTGTTGTCCAACTTGTTTTTTAGTGTCTGTGTTAGCTTTTGCATCAGCAAATTCACCACCAAAAATCCACCGATTCCCACGCCAAGTGGTTTTGTACTCTGGACTAATTGACGTTCTGGTGTTTCTGATGGTGTCGTAGGTTTTGTCTTTCAACTCTTGATGGAATGTGTCAACTGACACGAGATCATCGTTATTTAGTGCACGCTCATACTTCAAACCTGTCGCAGCACCTGAACGCTCGGTTGAAACAGGAGATGCGCCAATTTGTCTCGGATCAGCTTCAAATTGCGCTTTCGTGAGGTAGCTTGGTAAATTCGCGTTCTCTTCAAAACCGCGAACAAAAAATGACAACCGACCTAGCTCAGAACTATTGGCCAATCTGACTTGTGCGCTGCGTTGATCAGACTCACTGAATTGGCGATACCCGTTCACTTTGGCATTCATCAATGAAACACTACCGCGCGTTTGGTCTTCTTGGAATCCGAGATAGACGTCTTGTTTTTGATACCCAAAACTGCCCACGCTCAAATCTACAGCTTTGGCAGAATCTGTACGGGTGATGATGTTGATGACACCGCCTTGAGCCCTGTCACCGAATAGAACACCGCCGTTTGCTTTACGAATTTCAATTTGCTGAATTGCACTCATGGGTAACTGAGCAAATTTACTCTCCGAAGAGTCAGCACTGCTGACGCGTTGACCGTCAATCAAAATCAATACGTTTTGAGAGCCCGCTTGCCCTAAGTAGCCAATGTCCACAGAAGCGTCCACACCGGCACGACCATACAAACGATTGACCCCCATACCCCCAACAGAATCTAAAAATTCAGTGATGCTGGATGCACCTGATTGTTCAATTTGCTGGCGGGAAATGACGTCTACTACCACAGAGGCTTCAGATAAAGGTTGCTCCATACGCGAAGCAGAAACCACCACAGGATTCACTTCAATGCCTTGTGCCTGCACCGACGCAGCAACAGCCAAAGACAACACAGAAAGCGCAGGCGCAAACGCACGTGCACGCAGACGAATAGATTTCTTCATGATTTAAATACCAACAGTTATGTGCTCTCACCGCCTTCCCCGACAGTGCTTGAGCGATTTAGCGATGCGTTTTTAGGCGCAGCGCCACCTTGTTGGCCGGTATCCGGGCTGGCGGAGACTACCTCTGTCGCCTTCCCAAACGCTTGTTCAAGGCGTTCAGTGGCTTGTGTGACAGAAGCGGAGCCCAAGGGCTCGTCCGCTTGACCGTTGCGGGGGCAGCGCAGGTTTGGTTTTTGTCGAGCTGGTCGACGCAACCTTCCTGCTTCCCGTTGAACTGAGGCGTGTGAACCACACCTCGAGCACCAACATTGATAATTTTAACGATTTACCTTTCAGCCACCTTAAAATCTTGTGGCCATGTCACAAACACCCCTGATTGATCAAATTGCCCAGCGCGTCGAGCATTTATTGCTTCGCCACGAAGAACTCCAACGCACCAATGCTTTGCTGGCGAGCCAAGTGCAAGAGCTCACCCATGAGCGCGATTTGCTCAAGTCACGTCTCGGCGCGGCTCGCCACCGCATTGACGCATTGATCGATCGCCTCCCACAAGGCTCAGAGGCCCAGACCAAGGACAACGCGTGAAGCAAATCGAAGTTCAAATCATGGGTCAAGGCTATGTGCTGGGTTGCCCCGAAGGCGGCGAAACCCGTTTGAGCGAGGCCGTGGGCAAGGTGGACCAAGCCATGTGCAAGATTCGCGATGCAGGCAAGATCAAAGCCCGTGACCGCATTGCCGTGTTGGCCGCGCTCAACTTGGCGTTCGACTTGACCGACCGTCCCGCGGCTTCCCAAGCCAGCGGCGACAGCGCGGCTTCTAGCACCGACCTGCACAATTTGCTGCAGCGCATGGATGCGGTGCTCGCACGCGACAACCAACTCATCTAAGCGGCGCCTACAATCAAGGTGTCTGCAAGTCCTTGGGGCTTTATATTTCCTTGAACCAATGCTCATTGAGCTCGGGCTTGGAACATCGGTTGATGAGCGTGATCGTCTCGCGTCAGATGAACCCAACGTTGACCTGACCTCGCCCACCTGAACCCCCGGTTCAGGATGACGGCCCTGGGGCTCCTTGCAGACACCTTTTATTCTTTAAGGCCGGCACCCGATGGACCTCCAACCCCAACTCATTCTTGAACTCGCCACATTGGGCATTTGCACCGGCTTTCTTGCTGGACTCCTTGGGATTGGGGGTGGCATGGTGATGGTGCCTTTCCTCACCTTCATGCTCTCGCAGCGTGGCGTCGATGCAGACCTCGCCGTCAAGATGGCCATTGCCACCTCGATGGCCACCATCATCTTCACATCCATCTCTAGCGTGCGCGCCCACCACAAGCGCGGTGCCGTGCGCTGGGATTTGGTCAAAGGTTTGGCACCCGGCATCGTGCTGGGCAGCATGATTGGCAGTTTGGGCGTGTTCGCGTTGCTCAAAGGGGCTTACTTGGCCATCTTCTTTGGTTTGTTTGTGGGCTTTTCGGCCACGCAAATGTTTTTAGACAAAAAACCTGCCCCAACACGCCAAGTGCCAGCCACGGCAGGCCTGATGGGTGCAGGCGGTGTGATTGGATTCATCTCTGGCTTGGTGGGTGCAGGCGGTGGTTTCATCAGCGTGCCCTTCATGACATGGTGCAACGTGGCCATTCACAACGCCGTGGCCACCAGTGCAGCTTTGGGCTTTCCGATTGCTGTGGCCAACGTGGCGGGCTACATCATCAGCGGGATGACTGTGGAAGGTTTGCCTGCTGACGCATTCGGCTTCATTTGGGTGCCCGCCTTGGTGGTCATTGCCGCTTGCAGTGTGTTCACCGCACCTTTGGGCGCTAAAGCCGCGCATATGCTGCCCGTGAAAAAACTCAAGCGCGTGTTTGCCAGCGTGTTGTATGTGCTGGCGGCCTATATGTTTTACAAAGGCATCACCCACTGATCACTGAGGCACCAAGCACCACGGCGCTTGGTACTCAACGAGGCCCATCCACAAGGCCCAACCAGAACTCACCGCCAAGGCCAAGCCCGCCAAACGCACGCCCCAAGCGCCACTGCCTGTGGTGATGATTTGCCCGCCCCGCAAACGCAGCCACACCCAAGGCCCCATCGTCAGCACCACCGCACTGCCCAAAGCAAACAGGGCCATCACGCCTGCGCCCTCCAACGGGCTGTTGCTGAGTGCCGCCACCAAGAGCGCGCCATACAGCAAGCCGCAAGGCATCAAAGCCCATAAGACACCCAGAATCACAGCACCGCCATTGCGCAACTTGAGGTGCGCCGTCATGCGTTGCACACGACGCCAAATGCCACGGCCAAAGTCTTCCAGCCAAATAGGTTGCTCACCACGCCACAGCAACAAGCCGCCCACCATGAAGGCCACGATGTGCAACAAAGTCCATAACGGGCGAAACACTGCAGACTGTGTGCTGAGCCAGCCCACACCTTGCATGGTGCTAGCGGCCAAGGCCCCCAGTGCGCCATAACCCATGACGCGTCCCAGTTGAAACAAGAGCATGGCCGACACGCCTTGCCCACCTGTTTGTTTTTGGGCCGCACGCCCAATGCCTGCACACGCGGCACCGCACATGGCCAAACAATGCGGCCCACCCGCGAGCCCCATGAGGAGTGCGGTGAGGGCCAAAGTGGTGTTCATCAGATGATTTTAGAGAACCTTGCGCGGTTCTTGTCGGCTTGCAGGTATTTGTCAAACACCATGGCCACACCGCGCACAAAGAACCATCCCAGCTCGGTCACGTGAATGCCTGTGTCGTCGATGCTCAACAAGCCCTGCTCTTGCATCGCAGCCAAGGCATCCATCTCGGGGGCAAAGTACTGCTTGAAGTCCACCAAATGCGACAGCTCCACCGACTCAAACAACACGCTGCCCTGGCACATCAGCGCCATGATGACGGTGCGACGCACCAAATCATCACGCGACAAGGCCATGCCACGCGCCACAGGCAAACGGCCTTGGTTGAGCAAGTCGTAATACTCGTCCAAGGTCTTGACGTTTTGGCTAAACGTCGGCCCCACACGCCCGATGGAGGACACCCCCAAGGCGATCAAATCGCAATCGGGTTGCGTGCTGTAGCCTTGGAAATTGCGGTGCAAACGGCCTTGACGCTTGGCCACTGCCAACGCATCGTTGGGCAAAGCGAAGTGGTCCATGCCCACGTACACGTAGCCTGCCTCCACCAACACACGCATGGCGCTCGACAACATGACCAGCTTCGATGCCGCAGGCGGCAAGTCTTGCGTGTGGATGCGGCGTTGTGGTTTGAAGCGCTCAGGCAAATGCGCGTAAGCATACAAAGCAATGCGGTCAGGCCGCAGCTGGGTGATTTGTTCTAAGGTGCGCTCAAAAGTTTCTGGCGTTTGCATCGGCAAGCCATAAATCAAATCCGCATTGATGGATTCAAAGCCCAGCTCGCGTGCAGCAGCCACCAAATCAAACACTTGTTCAGCCGGTTGAATGCGGTGGACTGCTTTTTGCACCGCAGGCTCAAAGTCTTGCACGCCAAAGCTCAAACGGTTAAAGCCCTGCTCGGCCAAATGTGCCAAGCGTTCGCGTGTGACCGTGCGTGGGTCAATTTCAACCGAATATTCTCCACCCGGTGCAAACTGAAAGTTGCGACGCAGCATGGCCATGAGTTGCGCCAACTCGGCATCACTGAGAAACGTCGGGCTACCGCCGCCCAAATGCAACTGAGACACCACCTGACCTTGCCCCAAATGGGCAATGTTCAGATCAACCTCGCGCTCAAGGTAGCGCAAATATTCTGCGCCACGCTCATGGTGTTTGGTGATGATCTTGTTACACGCGCAGTAGTAGCAAAGTGACTCACAAAACGGGATGTGCACATACAGCGACAAGGGGTAGGCTTTGGTGCCCACGCCATCACGGCGTTGCTCTAGCGCTTGCAAGTAGTCAGCCTCACCGAAAGCCTCCACAAAGCGATCGGCCGTGGGGTAAGAGGTGTAGCGAGGCCCCGCCACATCGTAGCGTCGCAACAGTTCGGGATTCAACACAAGAGAATGCATAAGTTCACACCTAAATTTGCGCTCCATAATAGGCGTGTAGTCACTCTAAAAAGTTGACCTGCATCAACACAAACGACTGTCAGCCTCATGAATTCCACCAGTATCAAAGTCGCCTGTTCTAACTGCAATTTGCGCGAGCTCTGCATGCCGCTTGGCTTGAATGAGAGCGAAATGGAACGTGTGGACGAGGTGGTGGCGACGCGTCGCAAAGTGACACGTGGCGAGAACCTGTTTAGGAACGGCGACAAATTCAATGCGCTGTACGCCATTCGCACGGGTTTCTTCAAAACACGCATTTCCGCAGAAGACGGCCGCGACCAAGTCACAGGTTTTCAAATGGCGGGTGAAATCATCGGCTTAGATGGCATCGTGAGCGACCACCACACCTGCGATGCAGTGGCCTTGGAAGACGCCGAAGTGTGCGTCATGCCCTTTGACCGCATTGAAGAGTTGTCGCGCGAAATCACGTCATTGCAACGCCATGTGCACAAAATCATGAGCCGTGAGATCGTGCGTGAAAACGGGGTCATGTTGTTGTTGGGTAGCATGCGCGCCGAAGAGCGCTTGGCGGCTTTCTTGCTTAATTTGGTGCAACGTTTGCATGCGCGTGGCTTCTCGCAATCCGAGTTGGTGCTGCGCATGACACGCGAAGAGATTGGCAGCTACTTGGGCCTCAAGCTAGAGACCGTCAGCCGCACGTTCTCCAAATTTGCAGAAGATGGCATTGTCGAAGTCAAACAACGCCATGTCCGCATCTTGAATCCAGACGGACTCAAGCTCATCGTCAACGCACAAACCTGCCAATAAAGCAGCCAGCTGTTTAGGGCTTGACGGGCTCTGCCTTGGGCGTGACCACGTGGTTACGTGATTGCATGGCGGGCGCGAGCTGCAAATCTTTCTCGGCAGCCAAGGTTTTGTTGATGTCTAAACCGCGCTTGTAGTAGTCCTCGGCGATCACCGGATCAGGCGTGCGAATGGCAATGAACAGCGTGACGAAACCCGCCACCACCACAGCCGCAGGCCCCGCAATGATGAGCCAGACGTGGCCGTATTGCCACCAAGGTTTGGTATCGGGCGTGTCGTGTTTCATTTGGATTTACCTTGGAACAAGAAAGACAGATTTTTCGATGGCGAAGTCGTCGCTATCAGTCGCCTGCACTTCAAATTGAATTTTGTGTGAACCGCTCTCTGCGGACCCGTAGGGAATGTCGGCACGCAACACCACCCAACGGGCTTGCGCAGCGTCTACCGTCACATCGGTCTCGGTCGTGATTTTCAAACCAGACAGCCCCTTGACCGACAAATGAAACGTTCTCGTCGTCTCCGCCGCATTCATGATCTGCAAGCGATACACGTTCTCCAAAGTGCCGTACTCGGTGATGCGTGACAGGGTTGAACGATCACGCACCACGTCCACCTTAAACGGTGTACGCAAGCCCAGCGACACCAACAGGCCCAAGGTCACAGCCACCAAAATCATGGTGTAGATCTGAATTCGAGGACGCATGATGCGTTGCCAAATCTGCTGAGAACTCCACTGGTTGTCCAGCGCATTTTGGGTGGAGTAACGCACCAGACCTTTGGCGTAGCCCAGTTTGTCCATCACCGTGTCGCACACATCCGCGCAAGCGCCGCAACCAATGCACTCGTATTGCAAACCATCACGTATATCAATGCCTGTGGGACACACCTGCACGCACAACGTGCAATCGACACAAGCACCCAAATTTAATGCCGCAGGATTGGCACTTTTTGCGCGCGGACCACGCGGTTCACCACGCTCTGTGTCGTAAGTCACGATGAGTGTGTCGTTGTCAAACATCGCACTTTGAAAGCGCGCATAGGGGCACATGTATTTGCAAATCTGCTCACGCATGAAGCCCGCATTGCCATACGTGGCAAACGCATAAAAGAACACCCAAAAGAGTTCCCACGACGACATCTGCGTGAGGAAAAACTCCATCACCAGCTCACGGATCGGCGTGAAGTAACCGACAAAGGTAAAGCCCGTCCAGATCGAGAAGAAGATCCAGATGAAGTGCTTGTACCACTTCTTAACCAATTTTTCGAGTGAAAAATCTGCGTCATCCAAACGCATACGGGCCGAACGATCGCCTTCGATCTTGCGCTCGATCCACAAGAAAATTTCGCTGTACACCGTTTGTGGGCAGGCATAGCCACACCACAAACGCCCCGCCACGGCTGTGAACAAAAACAACGCCAGCGCAGAGATCACCAGCAAGCCGGTGAGGTAGATGAAGTCTTGCGGGTACAAGACCAAACCAAAAATATAGAAACGGCGAGAAGCGAGGTCAAACAACACCGCTTGGCGTGTGCCCCACTCCACCCACGGCAAGCCGTAAAAAATCAACTGCGTCAGGACAACAAAAATCCAGCGCCAATAAGCAAAGATACCCTCGACCGAGCGAGGGTAGATTTTTTTAGATGCAGCATAAAGCGAAACCATCGCCTCGTCCGCAGAGCCCGAAGGCTCTGGAACGATGGGGATGGTTTTGCGCTGCTTAGAGTCGTCAGCAGAATTCAAAGCAGATTACTTCGTGGCAGCAGGTTTGTTAGAGAAGCCCCAAACATAAGCAGTCAACACATGGATTTGTGACTCTGTCAAACGACCTTCTTGTGCAGGCATTTGGTTGACTTTACCGTTGTTGATCATGGCGGTGATGGCCTCTTCGCCCCAACCGTGCAACCAGATTTTGTCGGTCAAGTTGGCAGAACCCACCGCTTGCATACCGGCACCATCAGGGCCGTGACATGCAGCACAAGCACCAAACTTACCCTTACCCAATGCAGCACGCACGGAGTCGTGTGGGCTACCAGACAAGCTCATCACGTAGTGAGCCACGTTGCGCACATCGTCAGGTGTTCCAACAGCCGCAGCCATAGGAGGCATTTGACCAATGCGCCCTTTGGTGATGGTCTCTTTGATTTTGTCGGTGGTGCCACCGTGCAACCAGTCCTTGTCAGTCAAGTTAGGAAAGCCTTTTGAACCGCGGGCGTCAGAGCCGTGGCATTGCGCGCAGTTGTTCATGAACAAACGCTCGCCCACCGCCATGGCTTTAGGGTCTTGCGAGAGTTGCTCTGGCGTTTGTGCGTTGAACGCCGCGTACAGCGGCTCGAGCTCTTGGTTGGCCTTGGCCACTTCAGCGTCGTATTGACCTGCCGAGCTCCAGCCCAACTTGCCAGCGTAGCTACCCAAACCTGGGTATGCCACCCAATACACCACGGCGAACACCATGGTGATGATGAACAACCACAACCACCAACGTGGCAATGGGTTGTTCATTTCGCGCAGGTCTTCATCCCACACATGGCCGGTTGTTCCGTCATCTTCGTGCGCTGACACTTTGACTTTGGCCGAGAACCACAACAAAAACGCGCAGTACACGATACCCAAAAGAGCAATGGCGGATACAAAGATCGACCAAAAATTACTTGTGAAATCACTCATGATTCGATTCCTTTACAAAGGCGATAGGCCTTAGTCTTGATCGAGGGGTAGCTTCGAGGCTGCCTCAAAATCTTCTTTGTTACGTCGAGAAAAAGCCCACACCATGATGCCGATGAATACCGTGAATGAAAGCACCGTGGTGATGATTCGCAGATCGTTGACATCCATGGATGTGTCTCCTTATTTGAGCGCGAGGCCCAGGGATTGGAGGAAAGCAACAACAGCTTCGATCTCAGTTTTACCTGTGACTTCTTCTGTCGCCTTAGCGATTTCTTCATCCGTGTAAGGCACGCCCACTGTGCGCAAGGCCTTCATGTGCGAAGGCAATGCCTCGGCATCGACCAAGTTTTTGGCCAACCAGGGGTACTCAGGCATGTTGGACTCGGGCACCACATCGCGTGGGTTGTTCAAGTGAACACGGTGCCATTCGTCGCTGTACTTACCGCCCACGCGCGCCAAATCTGGCCCCGTGCGTTTGCTGCCCCATTGGAAGGGATGGTCATACACAGACTCGCCAGCCACCGAGTAGTGACCGTAGCGCAGTGTTTCTGCACGGAAGGGGCGAATCATTTGTGAGTGGCAGTTGTAGCAACCTTCGCGGATGTACACATCGCGACCCGCCAGCTGCAAAGCTGTCAGAGGCTTGACGCCAGTCACAGGTTCAGTGGTGGATTTTTGAAAGAACAAAGGCACGATCTCTACCAAACCGCCGAAGGCGACTGCGATCAAGATCAACACAATCATCAAAAAGTTGCTGGTCTCCACGCGAGCGTGGGAAAAGCCTTTGGAATTGTTATCAGACATTTATTTCTCCTCAGGCGTGTGCAGGTGCTGGAATGGCAACGGTGGCTGCTTGGCCGTTGGTCGCAGTTTTCACCACGTTCCACAACATGATGACCATGCCGCTCAAGTACAACAGACCGCCGCACACACGAATCACGTAGAACGGATACGTGGCTTTGACAGACTCAACAAAGGTGTAGGTCAATGTGCCGTCGGCGTTGATGGCGCGCCACATCAAACCTTGCATCACACCGGCAATCCACATCGCAGCGATGTACAACACGATACCGATGGTGGCCAACCAGAAGTGAACTTCGATGGCCTTGACGCTGAACATTTCTTTGCGACCAAACAACTTAGGAATCAAGAAGTAGATCGAACCCATGGACACCAAGCCCACCCAGCCCAAAGCACCTGAGTGCACGTGGCCAACGGTCCAGTCGGTGTAGTGGCTCAAAGCGTTCACAGTTTTAATGGCCATCATGGGACCTTCGAATGTGGACATGCCGTAGAACGACAAGGACACGATCAAGAAGCGCAAGATAGGGTCATCGCGCAGTTTGTGCCACGCGCCAGACAAGGTCATGATGCCGTTGATCATGCCGCCCCAGCTAGGTGCCAGCAACACCAAAGAGAACACCATCCCCAAAGACTGAGTCCAGTCAGGCAAAGCGGTGTAGTGCAAGTGGTGAGGACCTGCCCACATGTAAGTGAAGATCAAAGCCCAGAAGTGAACGATCGACAAGCGATAGGAATACACAGGGCGACCTGCTTGCTTGGGGATGAAGTAATACATCATGCCCAAAAAGCCTGCGGTCAAGAAAAAGCCCACGGCGTTGTGGCCGTACCACCACTGCACCATCGCATCTTGTGCACCCGCGTAAGCGGAGTAAGACTTCATCATGCCAGCAGGCATCGCAGCGCTGTTCACGATGTGCAGCAAAGCCACAGCAATGATGAACGCACCGTAAAACCAATTGGCCACGTAGATGTGTTTGATCTTGCGTGTGCCAACCGTACCAAAGAACACCACAGCGTAGGCCACCCACACCACAGCGATCAAGATGTCGATAGGCCACTCGAGCTCAGCGTATTCCTTACCTTGGGTGAAACCCAAAGGCAAGCTGATCGCTGCAGCCAAGATCACCAACTGCCAACCCCAGAAGGTGAAGGAAGCCAACTTAGGCAAGAACAAGGCCGTGTGGCAAGTGCGTTGCACCACGTAGTAGCTGGTGGCGAACAGCGCAGAACCGCCGAACGCGAAGATCACCGCATTGGTGTGCAACGGACGCAAGCGGCCGTAAGTCAACCAAGGGATACCAAAGTTCAGTTCAGGCCAAGCGAGCTGAGAGGCGATGATCACGCCTACCAACATGCCCACTACGCCCCAAACCACCGCCATGATGGAAAACTGCCGTACAACGGTATCGTTGTAAACAGCGTGCTGTGATGAGTTCATCGGTCACCTTTCATTTTTCAAACCAGTATCCTCAAAACGCCCTTGGGGCGTATTGATTCAAATCAATCGTCTCGAAGAATACGCTCGCCTTCTTGCTCGACGCTGTCAAACTGACCTCGGTGAATGGCCCACCAGAGCCCTCCCAAGATAAAAAGCACCAAAAGTACTGACAACGGGATCAATAAATACAAGATATCCATCAAAATCCTCTGGTGAGTCGCAAAGAGTTCAACACGACCCACAACGAGCTCAGCGCCATTCCCAGCCCAGCCAGCCACGCCGGTAACAACCCGACCACAGCCAGCGGCACGCACAAGGCGTTGTAGGCCGCAGCCCACACCAAGTTTTGCTTGACCACCCGCAGGGTGTGCCTTGCCAACTTGACGCTGTGCGCCACCACCAACAAACTGCCACCCATCAACACCAAGTCCGATTTGGACTGAGCCAAGGGCACGGCATTGCCAAACGCCATCGACACATGGGCCCCTGCCAAGACAGGGCCATCATTCAGGCCATCGCCCACCATGGCCACCCGTGCGCCTTGCGACTGCGCGGCTTGCATGCGTGAGAGCTTGTCTTGCGGTGTGCATGCCCCAAAAGCCTGGGCAATACCCACTTCTTGGGCCACATGCTGAGCCGATTCGGGCCTATCCCCCGACAGCAGCCACACATCGACATTCAAATTCTTCAGCGCCTGAACGGTTTGCACCGCATCAGCACGAACGTCTTCAGAGAGCTGCCAGCTCGCTAACCACTCGTTTTCAGTGCACAAGTGTACTTGGCAAACACTGGCTTTATCGGGTATTCCCTTGGTTTTTGGTGCGCAAAATTTGGCAGAACCCAAACGCAACAAGCCCCCCATGTGGCCTTCCAAACCCAGACCAATTCTTTCGTTTACATCTTGAACTTCTGGCATGTCACCTAGGCCCGACGCTTCTTGGGCGCTCACCAAAGCGCGCGACAAAGGATGCAAGGAGTGTTTGGCCAATGCCGCCGCCAAGCGCAAGGCGTATTCAGGCGATACCCCCTCGGCCGTCATCACCTGTGTGATGCGCTGACCGTCTTGCGTGAGCGTGCCAGTCTTGTCAAAAATCAAGGTGTCAATCTCTGCCAACGACTCCAAGGCCTGCAGGTTGCGCACCAACACCCCGTGACGCGCCAAGTTACCCGCAGCCGCCAACATCGCAGCTGGTGTGGCGAGCGACAAAGCACACGGACAGGTCACCACCAACACAGCCACCGCCACCATCAAGGCGTGGCCTGGGTTGGTGGGCCACCAATACACAGCCGACAACGCAGCCAGCACCAACACGCCAATCAAAAAGGGTTTGGCAATGCGGTCTGCCAGCTGCGCCAAGCGCGGTTTTTGCAGTGAGGCGTTCTCCATCAAGGACACAATTTGCGAGAACTGCGTGCCCTCACCCACTTGCACCACCCGCACCGTCACGATGCCGCTCAGGTTATGGCTGCCTGCCACCACCGCGTCGCCCACACCGCGCGCTTGCGGGTGCGACTCGCCCGTCAGCAAGGCCTCATCGGCCAAGGTCTGCCCTTGCACAATCACACCATCCGCAGGAAAACTCTCAGACGGTGAGACCCGAATCACATCACCCACCATCACGCGACGCACGGCCACACGTTCAAACTCACCGCTGGGCAACTGACGCGCCACACTGTCGGGCAAGCGGTTCATCAAAGCCTCTAACGCACCCGCGGTGCGGTCACGCACGCGCAGCTCCAACCATCGGCCAGTGAGCAAAAAGAACACAAACATGGTGAGCGAGTCGTAATACACCTCGGCACCAAACACCCCCTCGGGTTCGAACGTGGCCACTGAGCTGAGCAAGAAGGTAATGAGCATGCCAAGCGCGACAGGCAAATCCATGCTCACGCGTTGCGCACGGATATCACGCATGGCATTGCTGAAAAACGGGCCGCACGAAAACAACACCACAGGCAAGGTCAGCACCCACGAAGCCCAGCGCAATAAAAACACCATGTCGGGGGTGATGTCTCCGTCGTGTGCCACATAGGCGGGGTACGCATACATCATCACTTGCATCATGCAAAAGCCCGCCACCAGCCAACGCCACAAGGCACGACGCCCTTCTTCGTGGCGCGCTTGGCGCAAGCTGCTGTCAGCCGCGGGCAACGCACCATAGCCGGCCTGGTAGATCGCCGCCATCCATGCCGAGGGTTTGACGTGTGCCGCTGACCACACCACCTTGGCGCGGTGCGTGGCGGCATTGACCTCGACCGATTGCACACCAGGCACCGACATCAATGCATCTTCCACCGTGAACGCACAGGCCGCGCAATGCATGCCTTGAATCACGACATGCGAATCCCAGCAATCGGGGCTGCCTTGGGCTGATGCGTGTTTGTGGGGTTGGCTAAATCGCAACCACTCTTGGCGGTCGTCCAGCAGCTCAACCATCGGTGTATCTGAATGCATAAGGTGTGTAGCCTAACGGTTCTATTTGTTCAGTGCTTGATGTGAGTCAACACAAGTCAGTGCACATGCGTTAAGCTGTGACACAAAATTTAACAAAGGAGCAGTTTATGTACAAACGTATTTTGGTCGCGACAGACGGATCAACTTTATCCAAAAAGGCCATCACCAGTGCCATCGAACTGGCCGCGTTGAGCGGTGCTGAATTGATTGCTGTCAAAGTCACACCACGCTACCCACAAAGCTACTTCGAAGGCTCTCTGCCCTTGACTGCCACTGAAGTTTCAAAAATTGAAAAAGGTTGGACGGACGGCGCACAAAAGGTGTTGGACGCTGTGGTCAAAACGGCCAAAGCCAAAGGTGTCACCACCAAGGCTGTGGTCGTCAAATCCGACATTGTGTCTGACGCACTGATCGCCGCGGCAAAGAAACACAAAGCCGATTTGATCGTGATGGCCTCACACGGTCGCCGTGGCATCAAGCGCTTGCTGCTGGGCAGCGAAACGCAACAAGTGCTGACACACGCCAACGTGCCAGTGCTGGTGCTGCGTTAATCGCCTTGTATGGTGCAAAAAAAGCCGCTCACTGAGCGGCTTTTTCTTTGGCATCAACACGGAGGTCTTGGTTAATTTGCCACCCGTTGCTTGGCCGCTTGATACTCACGCTTCAATCGCGCGACCAACTCTGCCGCAGGCACCACCGCCTTCACCGCGCCAATGCCTTGACCGCAACCCCAAATGTCTTTCCATGCTTTTTGCGCGCCACCCCCAAAGTTCATTTTGCTGGGGTCACTCTCGGGTAAATGATCAGGGTCCAAGCCTGCTCGACGAATCGATGGTGCCAAGTAGTTGCCGTGCACGCCCGTGAACAAATTGCTCAACACAATGTCGTCGGATGTACCACTCACCACGGCTTGCTTGTAGTCGTCAGCCGCACGCGCTTCTTCGGTCGCAATGAAAGCGGAGCCAATGTAGGCAAAGTCTGCACCCATCGCTTGCGCTGCCAACACCGCACCGCCCGTGGCAATCGAACCGCTCAAGGCCACAGGGCCATCGAACCACTCACGAATTTCTTGTATCAACGCAAACGGGCTTTTCACACCCGCATGGCCACCAGCGCCAGCAGCGACGGCAATCAGGCCATCTGCGCCCTTTTCAATCGCCTTCTTGGCAAATTTGTTGTTGATCACATCGTGCAGCACGATGCCGCCGTAGCTGTGCGCAGCCGCGTTCACATCCTCACGGGCGCCGAGCGAGGTGATGATGATCGGCACCTTGTATTTGACGCACAAGGCCATGTCGTGCTCTAAACGGTCGTTGCTCTTGTGCACGATTTGGTTGATCGCAAAGGGCGCAGCGGGTTGGTCTGGGTGCTCACGGTTGTGCGCCGCGAGTGCCTCGGTGATTTCAATCAACCATTCTTCCAATTGCTCAGCGGGACGCGCATTGAGCGCTGGCATCGAGCCCACCACGCCGGCTTTGCACTGCGCAATCAACAGCTTGGGATTGCTGATGATGAACAAAGGCGAAGCAATGACAGGGAACTTGAGTGACTGCAAAACCGGGGGTAAACGCGACATACCAGACCTTTTCGTCGAAATTTAAAACGCGTCAAGCGCCAACTCAGTCACGCTGTCTGCACCATCCACGATGCTGTCACGCATGCCTGGCACTTTGGTCAAGATGTGGTCGGCGTAGAAACGTGCCGTGGTGATTTTGGATTGCATGAACACCGCATCGTTGCCTTTGGCCAACTCCGCCTCAGCCACCAACAAGGCCCGCGCCATTTGCCAGCCTGCCACCAAGTTGCCAGTGAGCATGAGGTAAGGCACGCTGCCCGCAAACACGGCGTTGGGGCTGGTTTTGGCACCTGCCACCACGAAATCGACCACATTCAAAAAGGCTTCACGTGCCGCTTTCAAACGTGCGGCCATCGCCTTGGCGTTGGCGCTGCCACTCTTGAGCAATTCGGCTTCGGTGTTGGCAATTTGTGCGGCAATGCCTTTGGCGGTTTGGCCACCGTCACGGCCTGTTTTGCGGCCAATCAAATCGTTGGCTTGAATGGCAGTGGTGCCTTCGTAAATCGTCAAAATTTTGGAATCACGGTAGTACTGCGCCGCACCCGTTTCTTCGATGAAGCCCATGCCGCCGTGCACTTGCACGCCAAGGCTGGTGACTTCCAAACTCATCTCGGTACTGAAGCCTTTGACCAAAGGCACCAAGAATTCGTAGAACGCCAAGTTGTCTTTGCGCGTGTCGGCATCTGGGTGGTGATGCGATGCGTCATACGCTGCAGCAGCCACGGTGGCCATCGCACGGCAGCCTTCGGTGTAGGCACGCATGGTCATCAACATGCGGCGCACATCGGGGTGGTGAATGATGGGCGCGCTGGTTTTCATGCTGCCGTCCACAGGGCGGCTTTGCACGCGGTCACGCGAGAAGGTGACGGCCTTTTGGTACGCACGCTCGGCAATGGAGATGCCTTGCACGCCCACGGCGTAACGCGCGGCGTTCATCATGATGAACATGTATTCGAGGCCACGGTTTTCTTCACCGACCAAGAAACCAATCGCACCACCGTGGTCGCCATACTGCAACACCGCGGTGGGGCTGGCTTTGATGCCCATCTTGTGTTCGATGCTCACACAGTGCACATCGTTGCGTGCGCCCAATGAGCCATCTTGGTTGACCATGAACTTCGGCACCACAAACAAGCTGATGCCCTTCACGCCTTCAGGCGCACCTTGCACACGGGCCAACACCAAGTGAATGATGTTCTCGGCCATGTCGTGTTCACCGTAGGTGATGAAAATCTTGGTGCCAAACACCTTGTAGGTGCCATCAGGCAAGGGCTCGGCGCGGGTGCGCACGGCAGCCAAGTCAGAGCCTGCTTGTGGCTCAGTCAAGTTCATGGTGCCGGTCCACTCGCCCGAGATGAGCTTCTCTAGGTAGGTGGCCTTCAACGCGTCAGAGCCCGCCGTGAGCAAGGCCTCAATCGCGCCATCGGTCAACATGGGGCACAAAGCAAAGCTCATGTTGGCCGAGTTGAGCATTTCGCCGCAGGCCGCGCCAATCGTCTTGGGCAAGCCTTGACCGCCAAAGTCTGCGGGATGTTGCAGGCTTTGCCAGCCGCCTTCGCAATACTGTTGGTAGGCTTCTTTGAAGCCGGGCGTGGTGGTCACGTGACCGTCTTTGAAGAACGATGGATTCTTGTCGCCTTCCCAGTTCAAAGGCACGAGCACAGACTCGTTCAACTTGGCGCATTCTTCAAGCACCGCTTGCGCCGTTTCCACGCCCATGTCTTCGAAGGCTGGAATTTGGGCCACTTGTTCGAGGCCGGCCAAGTGCTCCATGTTGAACACCATGTCTTTGATGGGGGCGATGTAGCTCATGTTGATGTCTCCAAAATGCAATACAAAAAAAAGCACCCCGAAGAGTGCCTTTTCACAGAAGGTTTACAGCGCGGCGACCAGCTCTGGCACCGCCACAAACAGGTCAGCCTCCAAGCCGAAGTCCGCCACGCTGAAGATGGGCGCTTCTGGGTCTTTGTTGATGGCCACGATGACCTTGCTGTCCTTCATCCCCGCCAAGTGTTGGATGGCGCCACTGATGCCGCACGCCACGTACAGCTGGGGCGCCACGATCTTGCCGGTTTGACCCACTTGCAAATCGTTGGCGGCATAGCCTGCATCCACTGCCGCACGGCTCGCACCAATGGCCGCACCCAGCTTGTCAGCCAGTGGGGTCATGACTTCGTCAAACTTCTCTGAGCTGCCCAAAGCACGGCCACCCGAGACGATGATCTTGGCCGCTGTGAGTTCTGGGCGGTCACTCTTGGTGACTTCACGGCCCACGAAGCTGCTCTTGCCTGAGTCGGTCGCAGCTGCTGCGGTTTCTACAGCAGCAGAACCGCCCGTAGAAGCTGCGGCATCAAAGCCCGTGGTGCGCACGGTGATGACTTTGACAGCATCTGTGCTTTGCACGGTGGCAATCGCATTGCCTGCATAGATGGGGCGCTCAAACGTGTCGGGACTGTCCACCTTGGTGATGTCGCTGATTTGGCCCACGTCCAACTTGGCGGCCACGCGCGGGGCCACGTTTTTGCCGTTGGCTGTGGCGGGGAACAGGATGTGGGTGTAGTTGCCAGCGATGGCCAGAACTTGGGCTGCCACGTTCTCAGCCAAACCAGCTTCAAGGCTTGCGCCATCAGCATGAATGACTTTGCTCACGCCTGCAATTTGCGCAGCGGCTGCAGCAGCTGCGCCTGCGTTGTGGCCAGCGACGAGCACATGCACGTCAGTGCCAATCGCAACTGCGGCGGTCACGGTGTTCAAGGTTGCGCCTTTGATGGAGGCGTTGTCATGTTCTGCAATCACGAGGGATGTCATGTTGTGTTCTCCTTCTTGTTCTTCTTAAATAACTTTGGCCACGTTCTTGAGCTTGTCCACCAAAGTGGCCACATCTGGCACCTTGATGCCCGCGCTGCGCTTGGCAGGCTCGACCACTTTGAGGGTCTTGATGCGGGGAGCCACGTTCACACCGAGGTCTTCGGGCTTGAACACATCGAGTTGCTTCTTCTTGGCCTTCATGATGTTGGGCAAGGTCACATAGCGGGGCTCGTTCAAACGCAAGTCGGTGGTGATGACGGCTGGCAGGCTGATGGCGAGGGTTTCCAAACCACCATCGACTTCGCGGGTCACGCTGGCTTTGTCGCCCGCCACTTCCACCTTCGAAGCAAAGGTGGCTTGGGGCATGTCGCCCAACGCCGCCAACATTTGGCCGGTTTGGTTGCAGTCATCGTCAATCGCTTGTTTGCCGAGAATCACCAAGCCGGGCTGCTCTTTGTCCACCAAAGCTTTGAGCAGTTTGGCCACAGCCAAAGGTTGCAGTTCTTCAGCGGTCTCCACCAAGATGCCACGGTCAGCGCCAATGGCCATCGCAGTGCGCAAGGTTTCTTGGCACTGGGTCACGCCGCAAGACACAGCGATCACTTCGGTGACCACGCCTTTTTCTTTGAGACGCACGGCTTCTTCCACCGCGATCTCATCAAACGGGTTCATGCTCATCTTGACATTCGCAATGTCAACGCCCGAGTTGTCCGACTTGACGCGGACCTTGACGTTGTAGTCCACCACGCGTTTGACAGCGACCAAAACTTTCATGGCAAAAGCTCCAATTTTTAGAATTAAACAGATTGACGTTTACGTAAACGTAACATTGTAGAGATCAAAGCAGGCATTTTATCGAACGATCGTGCTTTTCTAGGGAAGTCCCTAGGAAAAACTTAGGCTGGATGGCGCAAAACCACTTCTTGTGGCGAATGCACCAGCACCACCCCCGCCGCGCGCAAGGCACTCAACACAGCAATATTGACACGAGAACGCGTCAACGACTGGCCATTGACGGGATCTTCCATCCAGAAATTCAAATTAAAACGCAAGCCCTGAGGCGCAACCTCAGCCAGCAAGGCTTGAGGTGCAGGCTGAGACAACACCCATTCCACCCCCAATGCGGCTTGCACCAGCAAAGTTTGCACGCGCTCAACATCGCTTTCCAGCCCCACCCAAAACGTACAGGTCTGCAGCAAATGACGGCTTTCCAACGATAAGTTCTCCACCCGTTGCGTCAGCAGCAATTCATTGGGCACCACCGATTCGCTGCCATTGCTGGCACGCACCAAGGTGTAGCGGGTTTTGATGTCGGTCACACGGCCTTCAAAACCATCCACCCGCACAAAGTCGCCAATGCGCAGTGAGCGCTCTAGCAAGATGACAAAACCGCTCACATAGTTGGCCGCCAGCTTTTGCAAGCCAAAACCAATGCCCACCCCCAACGCACCGCCCAGCACCGACAACGCCGTGAGGTCAAAGCCCAGTGACGACAAGGCAAACAAAGTGCCGATGACCAACAGCAAGACACGCAGCGCATTGGCGGCCACTTTGCGCATGGACAAATCGTCAAACGCGCGGTTGATCACGCGCTGCTCCAGCGTGGCCGACAACCACAGCGCCAACACCAACACCAGACCCGAGGTGAAGACCACCTCCAGCACATGCAACACGCTCACATGGGTTTTGCCTAGAACGAACTGCAAGCCATCGAGTTCATCCATCATCGGGCCCCACAAGCCGGTGACCCACAGCACGGCCAAGCCCCAAGCCAACCACGACACCACTTGCTCCAAGATGCGCGCGCCACGCGAATGCGGGAACACCGCTGCCAACACCCGCGCAATCAAACGGATGAGCACCAGCGACACCAACACTGGCAACGCCACCTTGAGCACAGACACGCGCTGCGTCTTGAGCAACGCCAACTTCAAGCCATAGGTGAACACCAAAGCCAACGCAGGAAACAGCACGCCGTCCATCAAGCGACGGCCAAACAAAATCGAGCCACGCGCTGTGGCGTGACGCCCCAGCACCCAGCTCAGCCCCCAAGCCAACGCCAAGCACAACGCCAAACCGGCGAGCTCTGACGCGATCGCGGGACTTTGCAGGTCCAGCCACAGTTCTTGCAATTCATTCATGGCTTAAATATCGGCTAGTACGCGCACATGCGCTTCAACGCTGCGACTCAGCGCGCTCAAATCGTACCCGCCTTCCAAGCAAGACACGATGCGTCCTTGCGCATGACGCGCCGCAATGTCACGCAAGCGGTGGGTGATCCAAGCGTAGTCTTGTTCGGTCAACCCCATTTGGCCCATGTCGTCTTCGCGATGGGCATCAAAGCCCGCGCTGATGAAAACCATCTCGGGTTTGAACGCTTCGAGGCGAGGCACCCAATAGGTCTCAATCAAGTCACGCACTTCCATGCCTTTGGTATAGGCTGGCACAGGAATGTTGAGCATGTTGGCCGCAGGGTTCTCCGTGCCACTGTGCGGGTAGAACGGGTGCTGAAAAAAACTGACCATCAACACACGGTCATCACCACTCAAAATGTCTTCTGTGCCATTGCCGTGGTGCACATCAAAGTCCACCACCGCCACACGTTTGAGGCCATGGCGCTCTAAGGCGTACTTGACCGCAATCGCCACGTTGTTGAAAAAACAAAAGCCCCCAGCTTTGTTGCGCGTGGCGTGGTGACCGGGTGGGCGAATGGCGCAAAACGCATTCGCCAACTCGCCCGCGATCACCGCATCCGTCGCCGCCACGGCCGCACCCGCAGATGCCAAGGCGGCTTTCCATGTGTAGCTGTTGATGCTGGTGTCTGCGTCCAAGTGTCCATACGCAGGACCACCTGCGGCCATGTCTTCCACCAGCTGGTCTGACAAACCGCGCAAAGATGCGATGTACATGCGGTCGTGGGCCAACTCGATATCGGCCAAAGGCGCCTCGGGGGCTTCGATGGAGGTCAGGCCCAAGTCCACGCCGCTGATGAGCAAGCGGTCTTGGATGGCACTGAGCCGCTCGGGGCATTCGGGATGCCCCTCGCCCATCTCGTGCTTCATGCACAGGGGATGTGTGTAATAGCCTGTTTTGCTCATCTCGTCGCCTCGGTTCTTCTTCAAGTCAGCTTACCATGGTGACCTTGCTTTTTCCCTTGCAAACACTGCGTGAAAACCTATACCTCCCCGTTTGATGTGGCTTGGCGACCAACTCTTGCGTTACGTCACATCACCGCCGCGTTCTTACTGTTGGCCGCATTTGCGGGCCATGCCACCTCACAACCGCATGCCAAAGCGCGCAAAGCGACACACCACAAAGCGGCAGTGCGCCAAGCACCAACACACGGCCCCGCTTACGGAAAAACCACAGCAGCCCTCGCACTGGCCGACGAGCTGGCCCAGCAACACAACCTGCCCAAAGCCTGGGTGCGCGAGCAAATCAGCCAAGCGCAATACCTCAAAGGTGTGCCCAAGATGGTGCTGCCCCCCACCGTGCCCACCGCCAAGAACTGGCGCGCCTACCGCGAGCGCTTCATTGACAGCCGCCGCATTGATGCGGGCACCCAGTTTTGGCAGACCTACCAAAGCGACCTCGCCCGCGCTGAGCAAACCTATGGCGTGCCTGCCGAAATGATTGTGGGCATCATCGGTGTGGAAACCTTTTACGGTCAAAACATGGGCAACTACCGTGTGCTCGATACCTTGACCACGCTCACCCTCAACTTCCCCGCCGCCCACCCACGCGCGGCTGAGCGCCAAGCCTTCTTCAAATCAGAGCTGGGGCACTTCTTAGCACAGGCCCACCAGCAAGGCGATGCGGGTGCGACTGGCAGCTTTGCAGGCGCCATGGGTTGGCCCCAGTTCATGCCGTCGAGCGCAGCCAAGTTTGCGGTGGACTTTGATGGCGATGGCCGCATTGATTTGCGCAACAGCCCCATAGACGCGATTGGCTCGGTGGCCAATTACTTCAAAGCCTTTGGTTGGCAAACCGGCATGCCCACGCACTACCCCGTGAGCTTTGATGAAGCGCGGTTAGACAAACCCACCTTGCTCGCCCCCGACATCTTGCCCTCGTTCAGCGTGAGCAACTTCACCGCCAAAGGCGCGGTGCTGGACGAGTCAGCGCAAAAGCACAACGGGCAACTGGCTTTGGTGGAATTGTTCAATGGCGATGAGCCACCGAGCTATGTGGCGGGCACCGACAACTTTTATGTGGTGACACGTTACAACTGGAGCAGCTACTACGCGCTGGCGGTGATTGAGTTGGGGCAAGCGGTAAAGGCGGCGACGTCTGTCAACACACAGAGAAAGAACTAAGGCAGACTTGTAACGCCTTTAATTTTTAGGTAAAGCTCGGTAATACTGTCCCTACACCGTTTGGCTTGGGCCAATGCGTTTCAAGTATCCCTGCCGCTCAGTCATATCGGTTAAACCGAGAACTTGTTTGTATGACTTCAGCATAAATTTTGCTAACTAAGCCCGCTATCCAAATCGAGCGACTCTTGGGACCACTGTTCAAAGTACTTCAACTTATCGCGGTCATCTAGCCCAAGCACATCACGCACGAAGAGTTCGGTATTTCCTGCACCAATCAGCACAGGAGGCCCTACATACAAATCATCAGCAAACTCTCGCAAGATAGATATTTCTCGCAGAGCTGCCTCTTCACCTCGCTCAAATGACCACGTCTTAAGCGCCTTAATTCTTCGTAGGTCAATATTTGGGAAACGCTTACGCACCGTCAGGTTAGTAATGCCAATCTTGTAAAGCGTTTCATTGTTATCGGTCATCACAGCTAAGTAGTAAAGCAGTCCAGGCTTGGTCTGATCAAAGCCCGAAACAGCACAACCTGGACATCCAGTTCCCTGGAGGTGATTCATAGGCAACTGCCAGAACGAGCCATGCTCTTTACAAATCAACTCAACCTTATCGTGATTGGTTTTGTAACTGACACGTGAATAGTCGTACTTATCGCCGTGCTTTTGTCTTGATTTTTCAATGAACTCATCAACCGTCAGTCTCAGCTGCTCCACCGCACACTTCTGGCAACCGCTTTTATTTCCGCGGACGTGATTCAAAGGAAATTGCCAAAAAGATCCATGCTGCTTACAAATGACTTCTACCTTTTGCTTGGCATTTAAATAAATTACTTTTGAGTAGTCGTATCGATCACCATGGACTGCTGCAGCTAGAGCAACAAATTCTTCTGTCGTGTATCTCTGCTTTTCAATGTTACAGGTGGGGCATCCATTTCCGCCTAACACACTGGCCAAACCCACTTCCCACTCATGTCCAACTAGGCAACTGAACAGAGAACTATTTTTTGTTCCTCGGTAGGAGCCAATCATTCTGATACCACGGGGCTCTAATCGTTCATTGATTGTTTTAGCGTCTAGCTTTGCATTCTTCGCGCAATGAGGACAACCAGATCGATGATTCAAAACTGTGTTGATTTCAGCTTTCCATTCATGTCCATACTCACAGGAAAAAGTAACTTTATTCCGCAACCCAGTCTGATCACCCACCAACCTGATTCCGCGCCCTTCTAATCGTTTTTCAATTTCTTCCTTTGTTAGCTTGAAGTTGCCAGCGCAATGAGGACATCCCCATCCTTCGTTAATGATGTATCTTGTCTGCGCACTCCATTCATGCCCTTTGGAGCACCGAATCAACGTGTGAGTATTTGCATTTACGTATTCACCAAGGAGAGTAAATCCACGCTCGGCTAAGCGAGAGATCACAACCTCTGGTTTTAGTTTTGCGGGCATATATGTCAGCTTTGATCAATCAGTCTCTTGGGATTGAACGTTTATCGTCGACCTCTCGAACAACCACATCCTCAATAACGCTTAGGTTGTAATCTTCATGTTTAGCTTGTCCGTGCGCTTCATGCCACTGGCCATCGCTGGTGCGAGACCAGCTGGCCCAACTTGCCCCCTGACCTGTCTGCATGCCTTTGCGCATGGCTTGAATTTGTTGCCACATCATCAGCACTTGTGGCTTTTGGCCTGTCACCAACCAACGCAGGCAAGCAAACACCACATACAAGGCCAACCAACACAACACACCGATGGCAAACAAAGCAGCGAAAGCCATGCCAATCAGCGCGAATATCAAACGAGTGAAAAATCCCATCACTTGATATTACTCGCGCGCACCTTGGGCCAAGGCCCACTGCACATGTTCACGCACCATCTCGTTGGGGTGCAAGAGGTGCGCTTGCAATGCTTGACGCAAAGCCGCATCGTCAGCCTGATTCAGCGCATTGCCCGCCGCCACGGCGAGGTTGCGCAACCAGCGCACATGGCCAATGCGGCGAATCGGGCTGCCTTCGGTGTAGCGCAAAAATTCTTCTTCGGTCCAAGCCAACAAACGCGCCATGCCCTGCCCGACCAAACCCGCACGCACATCAAAGTCGGGCAAGCTCGACGCTTGCGCAAACTTGTTCCAAGGGCAAATCAGTTGACAGTCGTCACAACCGTAGATGTGGTTGCCCAGCAAGGGGCGCAGCGCCACATCAATCGCACCGTCGTGCTCAATCGTCAAATACGAAATGCAGCGGCGTGCATCGACCAAACCTTCGGCCACGATGGCCTGCGTGGGGCACACATCCATGCACGCCGTGCATTGGCCGCAGTGCGCGCTGGTGGGTTCGGATGCGGGCAAGGCCACATTCAAAAAAATCTCGCCCAAGAAAAACATCGAGCCCGCTTCGCGGTTCAGCACCAAGCTGTGCTTACCGCGCCAGCCTTGGCCGCTGCGGGTGGCCAGCTCGGCTTCGAGCACGGGGGCGGAATCGGTGAAGGCACGGTAGTCAAAGCCATGCGGCTTCAAGGTGTCCGCCAACAAAGCGTCGATGTGCTGGGCCAGTGTGTCGAGTCGGTTGCGCAAGACCTTGTGGTAGTCGCGCCCTCTGGCGTAGACCGACACCACGGCCTCAGCAGGGTTACGCAAGCGTTGCCACTCAGCGTCTTGCCAGCCCTCGCCCGTGTTGCGCGGCAGGTAGTTCATGCGCGCGGTCAGCACACTCAAGGTGCCCGGCACCAACTCGGCGGGACGCGCGCGTTTGAGGCCGTGGCGGGCCATATAGTCCATGCTGCCGTGGAAGTTCTGGGCCAGCCAATGTTGCAAATGCGGCTCGGCCGAAGACAAATCCAAAGGGGCCACCGCAATTTGCGAAAATCCCAGTGTTTGCCCTAGAGCCTGAATTTGCGTGAGCAACAATTTGTAATCGATCGACAACGGATACCTTTGAACAATTCGCCCATTGTAAAAACTCTGGTTTGGCCTGATGAAGCCGCCACCACTGCGTTTGCCACGCAGCTGGCCGCCGCCTTGACACGCGCCAACCTGAACGCTTGCATCGCCTTGCATGGCGACTTGGGCGCGGGCAAAACCACCTTTGTGCGCCACCTGCTGCGTGCCTTGGGCGTCGAAGGCCGTATCAAAAGCCCGACCTATGCCGTGGTCGAACCCTACACCGTGAATGCGGGTGAGGTGTGGCACTTTGACTTTTACCGCTTCAGCGATCCACGCGAGTGGGAAGACGCTGGCTTTCGTGACATCTTTGCCAGCGCAGGTTTGAAGCTGTGCGAATGGCCACAAAACGCCGCAGGCGTGATGCCCACACCAGACCTTGAAGTCGACATCCAAGTGGACGACGCAGAGCAACGCCAGGTGCGTATCAGCGCCCTCACCCCCCGCGGGCAGGAGCTGCTCGCATGACGCAGCACAAAGGCATTCAGCGTCGCAGCCTCTTGCAAGGCGGCTCGCTCGCGTTGTTGCTAGGCAGTGCCGACATTGCATGGGGCGCCAGCATTGTGGCCGTGCGTGTGTGGCCGGCAGCGGCCTACACGCGGGTGACGATTGAAAGCGACACAGCACTGAAGACGGTGCCCATTTTTGTGGCCAACCCACCGCGCTTGGCGGTGGACATTGAAGGCATTGAGCTCAACCCCGCACTCAAAGAGCTGGTGGGCAAAGTGCGCTCAGACGACCCATACATCACGGGGGTGCGCGTGGGCCAATACGCCAACAAAACCGTGCGCTTGGTGCTGGACTTGCGCCAGATGGTGAAGCCGCAGGTGTTCAACTTGCTGCCCGTCAAAACCGGTAACACCCACTACCAACACCGCTTGGTGCTGGACCTCTACCCGTCTGAAGTGGCTGACCCGCTGGAAGCCTTGATCGTCGACAAACTCAAAGGCGGCACGGCATACAACGCGCCCTCCATGACGGCCACGCCCACACCCTCTGCGTCTAAATTGGGCACACGTGCCGACCCAGTGGGTGATTTGATGGCCAAGCCCAATGCGTCCGCTGAATTGCCCGCGCCTGCGGCATCTGCCGCATCGGCCCCGATCACCACCGCAGCGTCCGTCAAGCAAGACACACCCGATGGCGAGCGCTACATCATCGTGGCCCTCGACCCCGGCCACGGCGGAGAAGACCCCGGCGCATCAGGCCCCAGCGGCACGCGTGAAAAAGATGTGGTGCTGAAAATTGCGCACCGTTTGCGTGACCGCATCAACACCACCAGCATCAAAACCAAGCATGGCAACTTGCCCATGCGGGCCTACCTCACACGCGATGCAGATTACTTTGTGCCGCTGCAACAACGCGTGGAAAAAGCCAGACGCGTGCAAGCCGATTTGTTCATCAGCATCCATGCGGACGCGTTTCAAACACCCGATGCCAAAGGCGCCAGTGTGTTTGCGTTGAGCGATGGCGCTGCCTCTAGCGCCGCGGCCAAGTGGATGGCCAAGCAAGAAAATCGGGCCGATTTGATTGGGGGCCTGAACATCAAAAGCCAAGACGCCGCGGTGCAACGTGCCCTGCTTGACATGAGCACCACCGCGCAAATCAAAGACAGCCTCAAACTCGGCAGCGCCATGCTGGGGCAAATCAAACACATTGGCAAACTGCACAAAGGCCGTGTGGAGCAAGCCGGCTTTGCGGTGTTGAAAGCCCCTGACATTCCCAGCGTGTTGGTGGAAACCGCCTTCATCAGCAACCCTGAAGAAGAACACCGCTTGGTCAGCCCTCAATACCAAAATGATTTGGCCGATGCGCTGATGAAAGGCATTGAGCGCTACTTCTCACGCAACCCACCGCTGGCCAAAACCCGCAACACCTGACGCATGACCGACGCCCCTGCACAACCGAAAAACCCACTGCATGGCATAACGCTGGAAAAGATCGTCACCGAACTGGCTGACTATTACGGCTGGGAGGGTTTGGGCGAACGCATCCACATCCGCTGCTTCACACATGACCCCAGCGTGGGCTCTAGCCTCAAGTTTTTACGCAAAACGCCTTGGGCACGCGACAAGGTGGAGAGCTTGTATTTGTTCATGCTGCGCGACATGCGCCGCGCAGAGCGTGGGTGTTAAGGCTGCGAATCTGCGCTGACTTGTGGCGCGCGTGACGCTTTCCAAGAGCCATAAATGGCCAAAGCACCGGGAATAAAAATCATCGCCCAGATGATTTTGTCTAAGTTGGTTTTGACCCACGCGATGTTGCCAAAGAAGTAACCGGCGGTGACGATACCGCCCACCCACAACGCCCCCCCTGTGACATCAAAGAAGGTGAATTTGCGACGCGTCATTTGCGCCACCCCCGCCACAAACGGCGCAAAGGTGCGCACAAAGGGCATGAAGCGTGCGGCAATCAGCGTCACGCCTCCGTAGCGTTCATAAAACGCATGGGCTTGGTCAAAAGCACGGCGGTTGAACAATTGAGAGTCTTCCCACGCAAACACCTTCGGCCCAAAGAAGCGGCCAATCGTGTAATTGGTTTGGTTGCCCGCCACCGCAGCGGTCAGCAGCAAGGCCACAGACAGGCCGTAGTCCATCAAGCCCACACCGCACATGGCGCCCACCACAAACAACAGCGAGTCACCGGGCAAGAACGGCATCACCACCAAACCCGTCTCGACAAAGATGATGAGAAACAGCAAGGCATAGACCCACGTGCCATAGGTTTGCACAAAGCCTTCGATGTAGCGGTCAATGTGAAGAATGAAGTCCAAGAGAAGCGTGAGGTATTCCATAGGGTGCATTATCCCTGCCTCTAAAATGAGCCCGTGCACCCTGCTACCCAACCCCCACGCGCCATTCGCGAACTCCCCGACGAACTCATCAGCCAAATCGCTGCTGGCGAGGTGGTCGAACGCCCCGCCTCTGTGGTGCGTGAACTGGTGGACAACGCGCTAGACGCGGGGTCCACACACATCACCCTGCGCTTGTTGGCCGGTGGGGTGCGCCTGATCAGCGTGGAAGACAATGGTGTGGGCATCCCCGCCCATGAGTTGCCCGTGGCCTTGAAACGCCACGCTACCAGCAAAATCACAAGTCTGACCGAGCTTGAATCGGTGGGCACCATGGGTTTTCGGGGCGAAGCGTTGGCCGCCATTCAATCGGTGTCCGAGTTGTCGGTGTTGTCACGCACCGCCAGCCAAGACAACGCCATGCTGCTCGATGGCCGCAGCGGCGAGCTGCAACCCGCCGCCCGTGCCCAAGGCACCACGGTGGAGGTGAAAGAGCTGTTTTACAGCACGCCCGCCCGCCGCAAATTTTTAAAGACCGACAACACCGAGCTGGCCCACTGCGTGGAAGCCGTGCGACGCCATGCCCTCACCCGCCCTGAAGTGGGCTTTGCCATTTGGCATGAAGGCAAACTGGTGGAGCAATGGCGCGCACAAACCATTGACGCTACTTCGGGCGAAGACCTGAACAAGCAATACCAAGCCGCGCTAGACCGCCGCTTGGCCGATGTGCTGGGCGACGATTTTTTAGAAAACTCAGTGGCGGTGCATTACCAATCGGGGCATGTCACCGTGGTGGGCCGCGCTGGGATTCCTGACGCCGCACGCTCACGCGCCGACCACCAGTTTGCTTATGTGAATGGCCGCTATGTGCGCGACAAAGTCATCACCCATGCCGCACGCAGCGCCTATGAAGATGTGTTGCACGGCCACCGCCAACCCATCTATGCGCTGTATGTGGAAATAGACCCCACGCGTGTGGACGTCAACGTGCACCCGACCAAGATTGAAGTGCGTTTCCGCGATGGCCGTGAGGTGCACCAAGCCGTGCGCCACGCCGTCGAAAACGCGCTGGCTGTGCCACGCGCCAACATGCTGATGGCACAAGCGCTGCAAAACCATGAATTGCCGATGAGCGGGACGTTGGGCGCCGCTGCATCGCCCGCTTGGCCAAACGGCAATTGGCAGCAAGCCCCGATGCCTTTAGCCGGCACGCGCGTGTCTGACTTGGGCGCGCTGTGGCAACCCACCCCCCGCACCAACTTGACCGCTGAAGAACAACCCGCGCAAAGCTTTGCCCCCAGCGCTTTCAGCGCAGCCAACACCCCCGCGCCCTCGCTGCAAGAAGGGGCCCCCGAGACGTGGCCTTTGGGCAAAGCCATCGCACAACTGCATGGCGTGTACATCTTGGCGGAGAACGCCCAAGGCCTGGTGCTGGTCGACATGCACGCCGCGCACGAGCGCATCGTGTACGAACAGCTCAAAACACAAATTGATGCGCAGCGCATCAGCAGCCAACCTTTGTTGATTCCCGCCACCTTCCCTGCCACTGCGCAAGAGGTGGCCACTGCAGAGGCTTGCGCTGAAGCCCTGCAAGAACTGGGTTTGGAAATCTCCACCCTGTCGAGCAAAACCTTGGCCGTGCGTGCCGTGCCCAGCACCTTGGCGCAAGGTGATGCGGTGGCTTTGGCGCGCAGCGTGTTGGCCGAATTAAGCCAGCACGATGCCAGCACCGTGGTGCAACGTGCGCGCAACGAACTGCTGGCCACCATGGCCTGTCACGGCGCGGTGCGTGCCAACCGCAAACTGACCCTCGACGAGATGAATGGCTTGCTGCGGCAGATGGAAGTGACGGAGCGCTCAGACCAATGCAACCACGGTCGTCCCACTTGGCGACAGCTGTCGATGCGTGAACTCGACGCGCTGTTTTTGCGCGGTCGCTGATGTCGCCCACGCTCATCATTGTGTTGCTGTCGATGCTCATGGGCATCCAGCCAGTGGCCACCGATTTGTATTTGCCCGCCTTGCCCGCCATCAAGGCCGAGTTTGACGCGGAGCTGTCGCAGGTGCAGCTCACGCTCAGCGCGTTGCTCTTGGCTTTTGGCACCTCGCAACTGGTGTGGGGCCCGCTGTCGGACCGTTTTGGTCGTCGCCCCATTTTGTTGTGGGGCTTGGGCATGTTCACACTGGCGGGCTTGGGCTGCGTGATGGCCAGCAGCATGTTCGCGTTGATCGTGTGGCGCGCCTTGCAAGGGGCAGCGATGGGTGCGGTGGTGATGTGCGCGCGTGCCATCGTGCGCGACCTGTACACCCCCGAGACAGGCGCACGTGTGATGTCCAAGGCCTTCACAGGCTTAGGCATGTTGGCCTGTGCCAGCGCCCCCTTGGGTGGTTTGCTGACCGACGTGTGGAGCTGGCATGCCGCGCTGGGTTTGGTGATGGGGTTTGGGGCGATCACCTTGGCCTTGGTGTGGCTGACCTTCAAAGAAACAGTACACCGCAAAAACCCACAGGCGTTGCACGTCAAGGTGCTGGCCACAACGTGGTGGGCCATCGTGCGTCACCCCACGTTTGTGGCCTTCACCTGTGTGTCCATCGCGTCTTACGGTGGCTTGTTCACCTTCTTGGCCTCCTCATCCTTTGTGTTCATTGGTTTGGTCGGCTTGGCACGGTGGCAATATGGTGTGCTGTTGTTCTCCATGGCCTTCACCTACATCTTGGGCACGTTGTTGTGTCGACGCCTACTGGTGCGCTTTGGTGTGTCACGCACAGTCGCCATTGGTGGCGCCTTTAGTTTGGTTGGGGGCTGCTGGATGGCCCTCAATGCATCGCTGGGTGGGCCAAGTGTGGTGAGCCTGATGGGCCCGTTTTATTTGTTCATCTTGGCGCATGGCATTCACCAGCCCTGCGGTCAAAGCGGCGCGGTGGGGCCGTTCCCCAAAGCGGCGGGTGCGGCATCCGCGCTGGGCGGGTTCTTGATGATGGTGGCCGCCTTCGCCACGGGTTTGTGGCTTGGCACGGTGAAAGACGGTTCGGCCATGCCCATGGCGCAAAGCATTGCGTTTTGGTCGGTCATGACCGCTCTGTCGGCTTGGTTGCTGGTGCTGCGCCGCGGAGGCCCGCGTGTTTAACGTAGACGCCATCGCCCTCGTCGGCCCCACAGCCAGCGGTAAAACAGCCGCCGCGTTGGCCATTGCAAAACAATGGCCCGTTGAAATCATCAGCGTCGACTCGGCCTTGGTGTACCGCGGCATGGACATTGGCACCGCCAAGCCCAATGCCGATGAACTGGCCCAAGTGCCCCACCACCTGATTGACATGCGTGACCCGCTGCACGCCTACAGCGCCGCAGAGTTTGCGCGTGATGCCACCGTGCTGATGGCCGACATCCGCGCACGCGGCAAGCTGCCGTTGCTGGTGGGGGGCACCATGCTCTACCTCAAAGCCTTGCGCGACGGCATTGACGACTTGCCCACCGCACAGCCCGAACTGCGCACTGAGATTGAGCAACAAGCCCTCGCCGAAGGCTGGCCTGCCATGCACGCCGAATTGGCCAAGGTCGATGCCATCACCGCCGCACGCTTGGCCCCCAACGATGCCCAACGCATCTCACGTGCGCTCGAAGTGTGGCGTGTCAGCGGCAAGGCCTTGTCGCAGTGGTTTGCGCAAGGTGAAGCCACGCGTGCTGCTCAACCCGCACTGAACATGCCGCTTTTGTCGTTAGAGCCCGTTGACCGCGCTTGGCTGCATGCGCGCATTGCCCAACGCTTTGACCTGATGTTGGCAGGCGGTTTTTTGGCCGAGGTGCAAGCCCTGCGTGCGCGAGGTGACCTGCACCTCGATTTGCCCAGCATCCGCTGCGTGGGCTATCGCCAAGCGTGGGAACTGCTGGACCGTGCTGAATCGACAGGCGCGGCCCCTGAGAGCATCTTGCCGCAGCTGCATGAGCTGGGCGTGGCCGCCACACGCCAATTGGCCAAGCGCCAACTCACATGGCTGCGTGGCATGGACGAACGCATCGTCATCCCGTGTGATGCGCCCGACGCTTTGACACAAACACTGGCCGCGGTGCAGCGGTTCACTGCAACGGTTCTTTGAGCGCGTCGGGCAGTGGCAAAGGCATGACGGCAATGCCCTCGTCCATCAGAGCTTCAGTTTCTTGCGCTGTGGCGTGGCCACGAATGTTGCGCGCTTCGGTTTCACCGTAATGCATTTTGCGCGCTTCCTCGGGAAAGCTGTTGCCCACGTCTTCGGTGTTGGCCACCACATGGCGCACCATCTTCAGCAAGGCGGCTTGCAGCTGCGCAGGCTCTAAGTTGGTCACCTCTTGCAAACTGGGCAACGCGTGCGAGGCGTTGGGCGACGCCTCTGTGGCGTGCAGGTTCAAGCGTGGCGCACTGAGTTTTTTGGTCACGTGGGCATCGCCACACATCGGGCAGTTCAGCAAGCCACGTGCGAGCTGGCTTTGGAAATCGTCTTCGGAACCAAACCAGCCTTCAAACACATGGTGTTGGGCGCATTGGAGGTCTAACACTTTCATGGCGCAATTATCCCGCAGCAAGCCTCACACACGTTGCCACCGTCATATGCGCTGCCATTGCAGGGGCCATGCACCGCTGAGGTGGTTTTGCAACCAAAGCAACCCAGTGAGGGTTTTGGCGTCCGTCAGCTGGCCATCGCGCGACCATGCCAGCAGCTCGTCCACGCTGGCGTCAAAGACATCCAGAAACTCACCTTCGTCCAATTGACGTTTGCCTTGGGTCAGACCGCGGGCAAACCAAATGTCGATGAACTCGGTGGAGTAACTGATGACGGGGTGCAACACCCCCGCATGGGCCCACTCGGTGGCGCGGTAGCCGGTTTCTTCTAGCAGCTCGCGTTGGGCACACACCCAGCGGTCTTCACCTGGATCGAGCTTGCCTGCGGGAAACTCAATCATCACTTGTTGCACGGGGTAGCGGTATTGGCGCTCCATCACCAAACGGCCATCGTCGCGCAGCGCGATGATCATGACAGCACCGGGGTGAATCACAAACTCACGCGTAGCGGTGTCGCCGCTGGGCAAGCGCACGGTGTCGCGAAAGGCATGCAAAAAGTGGCCTTTGAGCAGCTCAACATGGTCAATCGTGTGTTCGACCAAGTGGTCATCAGGGCTGGTTTTCATCATCATAAAAAAAGCCAGCTCGAAAGCTGGCTTTGTCAGAGCATGGGTGGCTCAGGTCCCCAAAGTGCTGATGATGGCGCGAGCGCACAAAGTCATCAAGGCACCGGGCAACAAGCCTAAGACCAACAGCAAACCGCTGTTGATGAGCAAGACCACACGCACATCCTTGCCCGCAGACACAGTGGAGGCTGTCAAGGGTGCGTCAAAGTACATGACTTTGACGACGCGCAAGTAGTAGAAGGCGGCCAACAAAGACATCATCACCGCATAGGTGGCCAAGGCAATGGCACCGGGTTGGTCAGACGCCACCAAGGCTTGCAACACCGACAACTTCCCTGCAAAGCCCACCATCGGTGGCACGCCAGCAAGAGAGAACATGCACAAGGCCATGACGCCGGCATACAAGGGACTGCGTTGGTTCAAACCGGCAAAGTCAGCAATTTCTTCGCTCTCAAACCCTTCACGCGCCAGCAACATGATGATGCCGAACACCGCCAAAGTGGTGAGCACATAGGTGACCACATAGAACATGGCCGAGCTGTAGGCATTGGCAGCCGCAGCGGTGTTGCCATTGACCACGCCCGAGTACAAGCCGATCAACACAAAACCCATTTGAGAGATGGTGGAGAACGCGATCATGCGTTTGAGGTTGGACTGGGCGATACCCGCCAAGTTACCAATCAACAACGAAGCGACCGACAAGACCATCAACATTTGTTGCCAGTCGATGGCCAAAGGCATCAAGCCTTCCACCAACAAGCGCATGGTCATCGCGAATGCCGCCAGTTTGTGCGCGCCACCGATCATCAGGGTCACCACCGTTGGAGCACCTTGGTAGACGTCAGGCACCCACATGTGGAATGGCACCACGCCAAACTTGAAGCCCAAACCGCAGACCACGAACACCAAGCCCAACACCAACACGCGGTGGTTGATTTGACCTGATGACACGGCCTTGAACACCGTGCTGATATCGAGCGAACCTGTTGCACCATAGAGCATGGACATGCCGTAGAGCAAGAAGCCACTGCCCAAAGCGCCGAGCACGAAGTACTTCATGGCGGCTTCAGAGGCGGTGGCGTTGTCGCGGCGCAAGGCCACCAATGCGTAGCTGGACAAGGCCAACAATTCCACGCCGAGGTACAGCACGAGGAAGTTGTTGCCAGAAATCATGACGTACATGCCCACCAAGGCAAACAGACCTAAGGTGAACAACTCGCCACCATGCTTGAGCATGTCGCGATCAGCGGCATAAGGACGGCCATAAACCAAGGTCACAAACACAGCCAATGTGGAGAAACATTTGAGCCAGTTGCCCATGGGGTCAGAGACCACCATGTTGCCAAAGCTGTACACGGTGGTGCCACTGCTGGCATCGTGTGCTTGCATCGCCGCCACAACGGCCATGGTGGACAAGGACAAAACGTAAGTGAGGGTACGGCGAGGCGATTTCACGAACAAGTCGAACATCGCGATGACCAGAGTCATCACGAGCAACAACAGCTCGGGATACAGCGCTGCTAAGTTGAATTTTTCAATCATTTGGTCTATCCCTCTTTATTGGGGCAACTTGGACAAGGCCACGTGCTTGAGCAACTCAGCCACGGACACATCCATCACATCGGTGAATGGCTTAGGGAACACGCCCATGGCCAAGACAGCGAGTGCCAACAAGGCCAACATGAAGAATTCACGGCAGTTGATGTCGTCCAATTCTTTGACGTGGTCATTGGCCACAGGGCCGAGGTACACGCGCTTGATCATCCACAGGGTGTAAGCCGCGCCGAAGATCAAGGCTGAAGCCGCAGCAAAACCGATCCAGAAGTTGTATTTGATGGCACCCAAGATGACCATCCACTCGCCCACGAAGCCTGCGGTGCCTGGCAAGCCGCAATTGGCCATACCGAACAGCAAAGCAAACGCAGCAAACTTGGGCATGGTGTTGACCACACCACCGTAGCTGGCGATTTCACGCGAATGCACGCGGTCGTACAACACGCCAATGGACAAGAACATCGCAGCAGACACAAAGCCGTGGGCAATCATTTGCACCAAAGCACCTGACACACCGATGTCGTTGAAGATGAAAAAGCCCAAGGACACAAAGCCCATGTGCGCCACCGATGAATACGCCACCAGTTTTTTCATGTCTTCCTGCACCATGGCCACCAAGCCGACGTAGACCACAGCGACAAGAGACAAGGCAATCATGAGCCATGCAAATTCACGGGCCGCATCGGGGGCGATGGGCAAGGAAAAGCGCAAGAAACCATAAGCACCGAGCTTCAACATGATCGCAGCCAGCACGGCAGAACCACCCGTAGGCGCCTCCACGTGCACGTCGGGCAACCAGGTGTGCACCGGCCACATGGGAACCTTCACCGCAAATGCGGCAAAGAACGCAAAGAACAACAAAGTTTGTGCATGCGCTGGCAATGGCAATTTGTACCAAGTCGCCAAATCAAAACTGCCACCCGATTGGGTGTACAGATAGATCAAAGCCACGAGCATCAACAAAGAACCGAGCAAGGTATACAAGAAGAACTTGAACGCGGCATAGATCTTGTTAGGACCGCCCCAGATACCAATGATCAAGTACATCGGAATCAAGGTGGCTTCGAAGAACACATAGAACAACATGCCGTCGACCGCGCTGAACACGCCGACCATCAAGCCGCTCAAGATCAAGAACGCGCCCATGTATTGGTTCACGCGCTCGGTGATCACTTCCCAACCGGCAATCACAACGATCACGGTGATGAAAGCGGTCAGCAACACGAACCACAAAGACAAACCGTCGACGCCCAAGTGGTAGAACACATTGAAGCGTTCAATCCACATCGACTTCTCAACAAATTGCAATGCAGCTGTGCTGTTGTCAAAACCGTTGTAAAGCGGCACAGTGACCGCCAAACTGACCACAGAACCGATCAATGCGATCCAACGCACGACCTTTGCATGTTCGTCACGCCCCAAGGCGAGCAAGATGACGCCAAAGAAAATTGGCACCCAAATGGCAAGGCTCAATAAACCCATTTTTTATTCTCCTTATTTGAGCCAGACGAACCACGTCATCAGCACGAACACGCCCAAGATCATGACCAAGGCGTAGTGGTAGAGGTAGCCAGTTTGCAACTGACGTGTCCATGAGGACACACAACCCACCAACTTCCAAGAAGCGTTCACCACACCACCTTCGATGATGGCTTGGTCGCCGCCCTTCCACAGACCTGTACCCAATGCGCGCGCGCCACGGGCCAAGATGTTTTCGTTGAACCAGTCCATGTAGTACTTGTTCTCGAACAAGACATAGATCGGGTTGAACACGCGCTTGATCGCCGCAGGCACTGCTGGGTTGATCATGTACATGTAGTACGAGCTCGCCACACCTGCCAAAGCCAACCAGAACGGTGCGGTGCTGAAGGCATGCAGGGCCATGGCGACAGCGCCGTGGAACTCATGGTGCAACTCGTGCATCACAGGGTGCTTGTCGGCATTGATGAAGATGGCATCGCTGAAGAACTCACCGAACAACAAGGGGTCGATGGTGTAAAAACCAATCAGCACCGAGGGAATGGCCAGCAAGACCAAAGGCACGGTCACCACCCAGGGGGACTCGTGTGGGCCGTGGTCATGGTCGTCATGACCGTGGTGGTCATCGTGGCCGTGGTGTGCATCCGGGTTTTGGTCGTAACGCTCTTCGCCGTGGAACACGAGAAAGTACATGCGGAACGAATAGAACGCGGTCACGAACACACCCGCCAACACGGCGAAGTGGGCAAAGCCGGCACCAGGCAAGGTGCTTTCAGCCACAGCTTCGATGATGCTGTCTTTGGAATAGAAGCCCGAGAAGAATGGTGTCCCGACCAAGGCCAACGAACCCAACAACGAAGTGATCCAAGTGATGGGCATGTACTTGCGCACGCCACCCATCCAACGGATGTCTTGGTTGTGGTGCATGCCCATGATGACGGAACCGGCACCCAAGAACAGCAAGGCTTTGAAGAACGCGTGGGTCATCAAGTGGAACACGGCCACAGAGTAAGCCGATGCGCCCAAAGCCACGGTCATGTAACCGAGTTGCGACAGTGTGGAATAAGCCACGACGCGCTTGATGTCGTTTTGGATCAGACCCAAGAAGCCCATGAACAAGGCCGTGATGGCACCGATCACCAAGATGAAGTTCAGTGCCGTGTCTGACAACTCAAAGAAAGGCGACATGCGGGTGACCATGAAGATACCCGCCGTCACCATGGTCGCTGCGTGAATCAACGCAGAGATGGGTGTGGGACCTTCCATCGAGTCAGGCAACCACACGTGCAGTGGGAACTGAGCCGACTTGCCCATCGCGCCGATGAACAAGCAGATACAAATCACGGTCACCAACATCCAGTCGGTGCCCGGGAATGTGAGTGCGCCCAATTCAGCCGCTTTGGCAAAGGCTTCGGTGTAGTTCAAGGTGCCGCCGTAGGCCGCGATCAAACCAATGCCCAAGATGAAACCGAAGTCACCCACGCGGTTGACCAAGAAGGCTTTCATGTTCGCGAAGATCGCGGTGGGTTTGTTGAACCAGAAACCGATCAACAGATAAGACACCAAGCCCACCGCTTCCCAACCGAAGAACAGTTGCAACATGTTGTTGCTCATGACGAGCATCAGCATGGAGAAGGTGAACAAAGAGATGTATGAGAAGAAGCGGTTGTAGCCTTCGTCCTCTTGCATGTAGCCAATGGTGTAGAGGTGAACCATCAATGACACAAAGGTCACGACGCACATCATCATGGCAGTCAGGCCATCGACCATGAAGCCGATTTCCATTTTGAGGTCCCCCACCACCATCCAGGTGTAGAGGGTGTCGTTGAAACGTGCGCCGTCCAAAGCCACGCTTTGCAGCGTCATGGCAGACAGCACGAAGGCGATGAACACGCCCAAGATGGTGAGTGAGTGGGTCACGCCGCGGCCAATTTGGTTACCGCCAAAGCGCGTACCAAAAATACCAGCCAAGGCAGAGCCCACCAGCGGTGCCATCGGCACCGCCAACAATGTAGAAGCTTGCAGGGTTTGTGACATGATGAATTAACCCTTGAGCGTGTTGAGTTCATCCACGTTGATGCTGGATTTGTTGCGGAACAACTGCACCAGAATCGCCAAGCCGATGGCAG